>Ga0208958_1000054_pt1 | contig 159223 bp, 151 predicted proteins | sample RifOxyB1_FD_184032 | JGI IMG/M metagenome (GOLD analysis project Ga0208958, IMG submission 184032) | Soil microbial communities from Rifle, Colorado - Rifle Oxygen_injection B1 (SPAdes) | ecosystem: Environmental > Terrestrial > Deep subsurface > Rock core/Sediment | place: Rifle, Colorado...
ATCTATCTTTCAGAAAACTAAAATGCAGATCATTGATTCAAGTTTAACTGGAAAAAATCAAGTATAACTTGATTTTTTTTCGATGTGTTTAAAAAACAAAAGCCTCATTAAATTAGAAACTTAATAATGCTTTTGTTTTTAAGAAACTTTAAGAATTCTACATAAAATTGGTGGGCGTTAGAGGGATCGAACCTCTGACATCTACCTTGTAAGGGTAGCGCTCTCCCAGCTGAGCTAAACGCCCATAAGATGTTTTTTGAGAGATTAAATGCAATTCCCTATTCTGTCAAATTGAACGATCAGGGGTCGTTAACGCCTTATATTTATTGAATTTCGTTATTTTTTTAATGATTATCATTAAGTTATTATTGATAATCACGATATTTATGTTATAAATTTTAATGAGAAATAAAAAAATCAATTAGGGAGTTTTTTTATGAAACAAGACAAGTTCATTTTCTTTATACAATTATTTTTTAGAATTCTAGCATGGACGACCATTCCCGGATTATTGGTATGGGTATATTTCTCTATCTCTCTAACGACCTCAAGCCACTCCATCCTGCTTGAAAAGCTCTTTCAAAATCAACATCTGGGAGCCATGCCACCCGTCATACCTACGACATTAATTCTAATTTGCATCACACTTTCGCTTGGAGGAATGATCGGATTTTTCCAATACCATGCCATCGCAAGTCTTATAAAAAAAATCAGGCACGATGGCATTACCGTTCACACCTTAATGTTTTTAAAAAAATTAAGCTATTTTTTTATTATTGCATTTGTCCTGGATCTCACCCTTTTTTCAGTTATCAGATTTGATTTTCATGATCTGGAAATTTTTTTAAAAAGTATGACCCTCATCCGTCCAGTTATTGACTGGTACCATTTTATTTACGTCGAATTTACAGGCATAAGCAATCTTGCCATTTTTTTCATCATAAGATTTCTGATTAGATTTATGGAATATCATCTCAACATAAGAAAAAATATTGATGAACTGGTAAAAGAACAAGAACTGGTTATTTAATATCCAAGGATTAGTTATGCCCATTAGAATCAATCTTGATTTATTGCTTGTTAAAAAGAAAATGAGACTGACCGAACTTTCAGAAAAAATTGGCATCAGTATTCAAAACTTATCCATCCTCAAACAAGACAAGGCAAAGGCAATCAGATTTTCCACCCTGGAAAAAATCTGCGAAGTCTTGGAATGCACCCCCGGGGATTTATTGGAGTATAAACATGATGAACAAAATTAAAAAATTACTGGTTATTAACCGAGGTTTTATTATTGCAGTTGTTTTTCTTTTTTCACTCAGATGGAGTTTTGCCGACCACTGTAAAATACCCACTGGTTCAATGATACCAACGATAGAAATTGGTGATCATGTCTTTGTCAACAAACTGGCATATGATCTCAAAGTCCCCTTTACTAAATTAAGCCTTTCTCGCTTGAGTGAACCTCAAAGAGGTGATGTCATTGTCTTTGAATACCCCCTTAATACCTCCGTAAATTATGTCAAAAGACTCATCGGAGTTCCTGGGGATACCATTGAAATTTTTAATGGCTTTGTTAAAATAAATAATCAAATCACCCTTAAATTTAAAGATGACCTTGATCACTATATTGAAAACCTTTACACCCATAACAATTTCTCTTACCAGGAAAAAATGGGTAACTCAGAATATACCGTCAATAGAATTCCAAGCAAACTACATCCCTTGCATCAAAAATATCTAATCCCCAAGGATCATTATTTTTTTATGGGGGATAACAGGGATAACAGCGCTGATGGTCGGTATTTTGGATTTGTACATAGGGATCGCTTGCTTGGAAAAGTCGTGACGACCACTTACTCTTTGACCTTTGACCAGTGGATTCCCCATTTTAAATTAAATAGATTTTTTAAACCAATCATCTAATCTGCTAACAACTAAGTTCTCTTACTATTTCTCAGGGTTTTGCAGTCTTACCTCGTGATGCCTTTTATCGGCCATATCAATCAGCCGCTTGACTTGCTCTTTGGATACCTCGATGTGTTTCCAAAAGGATGGATCCTCAATTTTATGCCGATACTGCTTTAACGCAAAATCTAAATTTAAAGATATAGTTGAAAGGGGTGACGCTATATCATGGAGAAATTCCCGTTCTGTTTGCATTGAAACTTCCTTTTTCAAAACATTTCTTCTAATTTTACCTCAAAAAAAATGTTTCTTTTAGTAAAGAAAAGTTAAGTTTAATTCGCGACATCCAAATCCTCTTTATTTTCCAAAACTTTAAGCTCAACTACCTTCATAAATTGCTCTGGATGTCCGAGGCTTAAGGCATGTTTCAAAACTTCGTGCGCTTCTTCACATGGGATAATTTCAAGCCCTGACTTGATTTCTACGGGTATCTCTATTAAATCCTTAACATTTTTCTTGGGTATTATCACCGTTTTTACTCCGGCCTGCTTGGCTGCCAGCAATTTTTCTTTCAGCCCTCCAATCGGGAGCACTCTTCCTCTGATCGTAACCTCTCCTGTCATTGCCACATTGGCATTAACCTTCAAACCCGTTATGGCAGAAGTAAGGGCGGTAACCAGGGTTATCCCAGCACTTGGTCCATCTTTGGGAGTTGCGCCTTCAGGAACATGGATATGAATATCATGTTCATGGTACCATTTATTATCAATCCCAAGCCGGTCACTGATCGACCTGACATAAGAAAGTGCTGCTTTGGCAGATTCTTGCATCACTTCACCGAGTTTACCAGTGATTTGTAAGTTACCTTTACCAGGGAACGTGACCACTTCAATATGTAAAAGCTCACCACCCACGGAAGTCCAGGCCAGACCATTTACTAACCCAACTTGTGATTCCGCCTCAATATCCTTGCCTTCAAATTTACTTGGGCCTAAATACCTCTTGAGTTGTTTTTGCACCACTTTAAACTCTCGACCAGCTTGAATTTCCTTGGTAACCACTTCCGTGGCAATTTTCCTAGCGATGGTATTAATCAGCCGTTCCAGCTCCCTAACCCCAGCTTCTCTGGTGTAATTGGTGATAATGGAAGTGATGGCCTTATCATTTAAATTAAAATTAAATTTCTTAAGCCCGTTATTAATAATGGCCTTGCTGATTAGATATTCCTTGCCGATTTGCAGTTTTTCAAACGGGGTATAGCCAGGAATCGAAATAATTTCCATTCTGTCCTTTAGTGGCCCTGGAATTTTATGAATATCATTAGCGGTCATGACAAACATAACATTGGATAAATCGTACTCACACTCAATGTAATGATCAACAAAGTTTCTATTTTGTTCAGGATCCAAAACCTCCAACATGGCACTGGCAGGATCTCCTCTGAAATCGCTGGACATCTTGTCAATTTCATCCAGCAGAATAAGTGGATTGGAGGATTTCGCTTTCTTCAAGGCATTGATTATTTTTCCAGGCATAGCACCAACATAGGTCTTACGATGCCCTCTGATTTCTGCCTCATCCCTGACTCCACCAAGAGAAATCCGGGCAAAATTTCTTCCCATTGCTTCAGCCAGGGATCTTCCTACCGATGTTTTCCCAACCCCGGGAGGGCCGGCCAAACATAAAATAGTTCCCTTACCTTCACCTTTTTCAAGCAGGTTTCTAACCGCCAGATACTCAATAATTCTATCTTTAACGTCTCGAAGCCCATAGTGATCCCGGTCCAGAATCTCACGACATTTGGAAACACTATTATCATCCACCGTGACTTCACTCCACGGCAGGCATAGCATCCAATCAATATAATTTCTAACCACCGCAGATTCAGCTGACATCGGTGACATGGACTTAAGCTTCTTGATCTCTTTTTGAGTCTTATCCTTGGCCTCCTCAGGCATTAATTTTTTAGCCAGCTTTTCTTCCATCTCCTGGATTTCATTTTTGCCATCATCCTTTTGGCCCAATTCTTTTTGAATGGCATTCATTTGCTCATTCAAATAATATTCCTTTTGAGATTTCTCCATTTGGGTTTTCACCCGATTGCGAATACGTTTTTCAACATTAATAATTTCAATTTCACCTTGCATTTTTTCGAGAAGAAGATTGAGCCGTTCTTCAACATTCACTGCTTCTAAAATTTGTTGCTTTTCGGGAATCTTCATATTCAAATGGGCCACGATGATATCGGCCAATCGGGAAGGGTCCATGATGGATGAAATGCTCATCAAAAGTTCAGGAGGAATTCTTTTATTAATTTTTACATATTGTTCAAAGATGCCTTTAATACTTCTGACGGTGGCTTCCACATTAACGCCAACGTCACACACCTCACTACTACAACTCTCCAACCGGGCCTCATAGCCACTGCTGGCGTCAATAAACTCCACAATCTTGGCCCGATATTTTCCTTCAATTAAAACTTTAACCGTATTATCAGGAAGTCTAAGCATCTGAATGAGATTAACCACGGTCCCCACGTCATAAACATCTTTTCTTTCAGGGTTTAAGATTGTGGCATCTTTTTGAGTGACCAAAAAAAGTTCGTTATTGCTTTTTACCGCTTCTTCAAGTGCGGAAATTGATTTTTCTCTACCAACAAACAGCGGAATAACCATATGGGGAAATATGATCAAGTCTCTAAGGGGTAGAAGTGGTAACTTGAAAACAGCGTTTTTATTGTCCGGCATGTAACCTCCTGTCCCAGCCTTGGCAATCAAAACCAAAATTCTTTGTCTTCTTTTGACAAATCAAATTTTGATTCCTTACTAATAATTATGACTGAATTTCAAATTAGGATCAAAAAAAAAGCTGAGGATATTATTTCCTAGGTTTTTTTTATTTAAGAATTGTCCCTTAAATTTCGATTAGATATCTCTCACGCACAGTATAAAAAAACCGTCCGTTTTAAGACGCATTTTTTTTATCTTCGATTTGTGACTCAGTGGCCTTCACCCGGCTTTTTAAGATCCTTTCACCTTCCACCAATATCGGGCCACTTTTTCCAACAATCGAATCATAAGTGACTAACACTTTACAAACTCGATCATTAGAGGGGATATCATACATGACATCCAACATCGTCTGCTCCAAAATCGCTCTCAGGCCTCGTGCTCCAGTTTTCTTTTCCAAAGCTATCTTGGCCACTTCTTTCAGTGCTTCATACTCAAACTCAAGCTCGATGCCATCATATTCAAAAAGTTTTGTGTATTGCTTGGTGATAGCATTTTTGGGTTCGGTCAATATCTTGAGTAAGGCTTCTTCATCCAATTCATCCAACATGGCATTGACCGGCAACCTTCCCACAAATTCAGGAATGAGTCCAAATCTATAGAGATCTTCTGGTTCAATTCCACCTAATTTTTCGACGATGGATTTCTCGGTGGATTTGACTTCCACCACCAGCCCCATTGGTCTTTTGGTCAATCGTTTTTCAATTATTTTATCAAGACCAACAAAGGCCCCTGCACAAATGAAAAGAATATTTCTGGTGTTAACCTGTAAAAATTCCTGTTGAGGATGTTTTCTGCCACCTTTGGGGGGAACAGAGGCGATAGTCCCTTCAATAATTTTAAGAAGTGCCTGTTGCACACCTTCTCCAGAAACATCCCGGGTAATGGATGGGTTTTCTGACTTCCTGGCAATCTTGTCAATTTCATCAATATAAACAATACCTCGCTCGGCCCTAACAATATCGTAATCACAATTTTGCAACAGATTTAAAATGATATTTTCCACATCCTCTCCCACATAACCCGCCTCGGTCAAGGAGGTGGCATCTGCGATAGCAAAAGGCACATTTAAAAATCTGGCAAGCGACTGGGCCAAAAGAGTTTTTCCACTCCCTGTCGGCCCGGCTAGCAAAATATTGGATTTATGCAATTCAACTTCATCATTTTTATTGCGGGAATTTTTTATCTTCTCGCCATGGGAAATTCTTTTATAGTGATTATGTACAGCCACCGAAATAATTTTCTTCGCCCTTTCCTGCCCAATTACATACTGATCCAAATGGGCCTTAATCTCGTGGGGTTTTGGCACCTTATCGATGGCCACTTTGGTGCTGGTTTTTACTGAATCTTCATAAATAATATCATTGCAAAGTTCCACGCATTCATCACAAATATAACAGCCCGGGCCGGCAATCAACTTATTTACTTCCTTTTGAGATTTCCCACAAAAATTGCAATGGAGCGTTGCCTGGTAATTTCCTTTTTCCCTATTCATTCAATCTTACCCTCTTTAAAAGTTCCTACTTATGAAAACCAATTTATTCATTTTTTCTTTTTTTCAATAATTAAATCAATTAAACCAAATTCTTTTGCCATCTCGGGTGATAAAAAATTATCCCGATCAGTCTGCTTTTCAATGTATGCTAAATCCTTTCCCGTATGCTTGGCATAAATAGCATTTAATTTTTTCTTCAAATCTTGAATCTCATTCGCTTGAATTTGAATATCGGAACACTGTCCTCCAGCTCCTCCCATTGGTTGATGAAGCATTATCCGACTATGTGGCAAGGAATACCTAAAGCCCTTGGCACCGGCACATAAAAGCAGTGATCCCATGGATGCTGCCAATCCAATACAGGTGGTATATACCGGACAAGAAATCAAATTCATAATATCGTACATGGCAAGCCCCGCATAGACACTTCCACCAGGACTATTTATATAAAAATTAATAGGAGCCTCGGCATCAGATTGCTCTAAAAAAAGCATCTGGGCAATAATCAAGTTCGCCACCACATCATTGATTGGGGACCCCAAAAAGATAATTCTATCGATAAGCAGCCGGGAATAAATATCATATTGCCGCTCTCCTCTGGCGGTTTGCTCGATAACTATTGGATTGGGAATATAATTCATCACTTCTTTCATTAACCATCTCTCCTCAATTTCCTTACACTTCACTCGTTGATTACATTTCGACAACATATTGAAATTACTTTAGAAATAATAGCATGTTAATAAAAAAAAATCAGTCAGTTGACTAAAAAGATTTTTTATTTTTTTGTAACAAACCAGTCAATGTTCCACTTATCTACAGTTAAGCATATTTTACATTTAAAAAGGAGACAAAAATGACTAATGAATGTGTTAACAAGGGTAGATTGGTTGGTAATAAGGCCCCAGAATTTGTGGCCCAAGCGCTTGTAAATGGAGAATTTAAACAATTATCTCTAAGTGATATGAAGAGTAAATGGAAAGTATTGTTTTTTTATCCTCTTGATTTCACATTTGTATGTCCAACTGAAATCACCGCCTTTTCTGATAAAATCGATCAGTTTAAAGAGCTCAAAACCGAAATCATTGGCGTCTCAACCGATAGTATTTTCTCTCACCTGGCCTGGACCAAACAAAGCCGTGCCGAAGGTGGAATTGGAAATGTGAAATATCCCCTGCTGAGTGATTTTAATAAAAAAATATCGAGGGACTACGGCGTCTTAATTGAAGAAGAAGGAGTGGCCCTGAGAGGCCTTTTTATTATAGATGACCAGAATATGATTCAGCACTCAACCATTAATAATCTGGGAGTGGGAAGAAATGTTGATGAAATTCTTAGACTGATTGAAGCCTTCCAATATGTCGCCAAAAATGGTGAAGTGTGTCCCGCCAATTGGTCAAAAGGTCAAGACACCATGAAACCAGATCCACAGGCATCAAAAACATATTTTAATAAACACGGCTAATTTTTAACGATAATCTAAAACAAAAGGCCTGCAAATTTGTGGGCCTTTTATTTTAAACTAATATATCCTTAAGTGGTATTTTACAACCAAGCAACCCAAGATGTGATCATGGATGAGTTTATACTCTTTATTCAACAAAATATTCATATCGCCCCTTACGCCATTTTTGGACTTTTGCTTTTAGCTGGCTTCAACCTGCCTGTTTCCGAAGATCTTATGCTTTTTATTTCGGCAACTCTTGCGGCTCAATATCCCGATCAGTTGATACCTTTATTTATCGGGGTTTTCATGGGAGTCTATTGGAGTGATGTGATCAGCTTTTATCTTGGTAGGATTTTGGGGCCCCATATTTTCAAAATCAAATTTTTTGCCAAAATGATGAACCCACAGAAAGTGGAATGGTTTAAAACCAATATTGAAAAGTATGGAATTTTAACTTTTATCATTGGAAGATTCATTCCTTTTGGGGTACGAAACGGAATTTTTTTAACCAGCGGGATCACCGGGGTCAAACCAATTAAATTTTGTATCTATGATTTCATTGCGGCTTCCATTTCCACCAGCGTATTTTTCACCGCTTACTACTTTATTGGCCTTCCCATGATTGAGTATATAAAAAAATTTAATTTGATTATCTTTATTATTTTTGCCCTTTCCGTACTTATCTTTCTAATTGTAAGGAAAAGACAAAAACGCCACGCATAACTACTTGAATCATATGCGTTAATCAAGTAAAAATTTCACATTTTGGTTCTGCATAAAAACATATTCTTGAAAGATCATATGGGGTAGGCCACATTGCAAATGGATTTTACATAAGGTGTGCCAAAAATGAGCGACATAAACTCCAATAATATTATTCCATTTTCCAGTTTTAAAACTATCTATGACGAAAATGCTGCCAACAAATGTTTCAAGGAATATTTAGAGGTGTTAACTTTTTCCGAGCTGATCAACGAATCTAATATGATCATTAACGACCTAAGACGCGGCGTAATTGACAAGGATCTGACGATAAAATCCAGACTGGTTTTAAAAGAATTTGAAAAACGCACCGGCGCCAACAAAAAACTATCCTGTCATTCCAATCACAATGAAAATACCATTCTCAACTTTGAAGAGTACCTATAATCGCTTGGAAGCAATCTCGGATAACTCCGAGCGCTCTCCCACTTTTAAATTGGTATGCGCGGTAATCTTCTCGTTTTTTAAGCGATCCACAACGTAGGCGAGCCCGTTATTGACTGAATCCAGATACGGGCTATCAATCTGCTCACAGTCTCCGGTTAGAACAATTTTGGTGCCCTCCCCAGCTCTGGTTATAATAGTTTTAACCTCATGGGGAGACAAGTTCTGGGCCTCATCAATGATCAGATATTGATTGGGAATCGTTCTCCCTCGAATATAAGTCAGTGGTTCAACGTGCAGCAGTCCCTGATTAATCAGCTCTTCCCAAGAAGAATGCAACCCCCGTTGTTGTCCAAATAAAAAATCCATATTATCAAATATCGGTTGCATCCAGGGAGCCAGTTTTTCGTTTACATCGCCTGGTAAATATCCCAGATCTTTTCCCATCGGCTGTACCGGCCTTGATACCAGCAATCGATGAAAGGTTTCGTCATTAATGGTTTTTTCAAGGCCAGCGGCAATTGCCAGTAGCGTCTTTCCAGTCCCCGCCTTTCCCACCAAGGTCACCAGCTTGACTTCATCATTTAACAAGGCATCGAAAGCAAACTGCTGCTCAGTATTCTTGGGATAAATACCCCACACCCCCTCCCGGATAGGGATAAGTGGCACAATACCCTTCTTATCAAAAGAATACCTGCCAAGGGCCCGGTGACGATCATTTCCCTGCTCACACACAATCAAATATTCGTTGGGATTGATTTCCGCATATTCTTTTTCACTCAAAGGAAGAAATCGGTTTTTTTCAAACTCCACCAGTCTTTGAACTTCCACCTCGTACAAGCGATTTCCTGTATAAAGATCATCAATAGTGACATCTTTGGGACCGTAATCTTCCGCATTTAGTCCCAGCATGTCCGACTTTAAACGTAGGTTGATATCCTTTGATATTAAAGTAACCGTTTTCTTCTCTTCCTTTAAGGCCAGTGCCGTTGAAAGAATGCGATTATCAGGAATTGAGATATCAATTACATCATATTTTCCCTTGGTGTGTTTATCCAAAGAAATAATTAGTTTTCCACCGTTACTCAGGGCCACTCCATGGGAGAGTGGACCTTGGGATCTTAAATCATCCACAATCCGAGAAAAATGCCTGGCGTTTCTACCATTTTCATTTTGATCTTTTTTAAAGCGGTCCAGTTCTTCAATAACTATGAGGGGAATAAAGACGGTGTTTTTGCCAAATTTATTAATGGCCATCGGATCAAACAACAACACATTAGTATCAAGCACAAAAACTTTTTCCAAAACAACCTCCAGTTGAACACCCTGTCTTTCATTCTACATGAATAGACTAAGGTTCAAAAGAAAAATTAAGTAAACTTAAATATAGCAGTATTCTATTGCCTTTCTTTTCTCTTCTCTCTGTGCCAAGCTCCACACCATAAAATCCGGCCATCAACTTAAAAATAAAAAAGTTGACCGAAGCACCATAGCTTAAATATCCACCATTCCAACCGCCATAAACCCCATATCCAAGCACATCCGCATTAAAGCCAACATGAACTTTTCTGGCAAAATCAATCGGCATATTGATTGGATGAAGGTCAAAACTAAAAGTGGTGTTCAAAATTCCAAAATGGTATTGAAGAGCATTTCCCCAGTTAACCATCATTTCCTGTCTGGGGACATTTCTAATTCCATATTCTTTTTTAAAATTAGTATGTCCAATATCCATAACCGACAGACCGCTCATGATATCATAAAAACTTCCCGCATATTGGAGTTGAAATCCCGCATCTGCCCCCCACCCATCACCTTTTCCGTAACCTAGTTCATTTCTTATTTTAGAAATACCTGCATCATCTCGTGAGGCAATGGCGTTTAAAATTGAAGTTCCAAATAACGGGAAAGATCCTTGCAAGGCTTCTCTTTTAATATGCTTGAGCGCAACCCCCAAAGAGCCATTTAGGCCGGTGGTGCGTCCGCCCTTTTTGGTCTTTTTGCCTCCTCTGCCAAATTTATAAGCATAACCTGCCACAAAACCACGATCATAAAAAAAATCTATATCCAGCGTAGGAGATACCCGGTTTCTTAAAATATAATTGCTCGTCCAATTGGCAAGCAGAGAAAAAGAAAACGCTTCCATTTTAAAAGATGGTGTCACGCCCAAATGCATATGAATGGGAAAATCCAAAATTCGATCCGCCATGGCGGCTGCATCGTCTTTAGGGAAATCATCAAATCGATTCAAATCTTTTTTATCCAATACGTTGGTTACCCCAAAATCAAAATTTAAAATATTACCACTGACCCCCGAGTGATATCCCAAGAGGGCTGGATTATAAAACAGTGTGTACTCATCATTGGCAACCGCCGTATAAGCATCTCCCATCAGCAATGCTCTGGGACTTCTAACCAGATAATGAACTTCTTTAGCATAAGAACTGACGCTTAAAAGTAAAAAAATAAATAGGGCCACCCAAAGTTTTGTCATCATTTAATTAAATAAAAAATCAAAGTAATATAAAAAATATGTTTGAATATACTTCGTATCAGCAGTGTTCTCCAAAACACACACAGATCTACTTAAAACAGTGTCAACATCAGCTGAACCTGCTTGCGCCTGTATCAGTGCAAGCCTTTGCAAATCCAACACAACCTTCACCGACTCAAGCACTTTTAAATCATCAACCGATGCAGCTAAATCCGCCAATACCTCGGTCAAGACTACTCTGAAATTATTAAACAAAAAAACTCCATCACAAAGTCTCGATACATTCGCTGCAACTGTGGTTAAATCAGGATGCCCACTATTAACAATTCCTCTGCAAGCATTATCAGCAGGTAGGTTATTAATATACAATGCTAAAGTTGCATAAGTGGATGTGGTGGTTATGGTTTCATCGTAATCAAGAAAACAATCATCCCCTCCACTTCTTCCCGCTTTTAATCCTGCATCTGCGGCACCATAGTGATAAACATACATACCAAGCGCAGAAATAAGCATATAAAGAGCTTGAGTATGTAAGTCACCAAGCTCCGCTCCTTGGATAAACTCACTCCTTTCCGCCACGGTGGGTTCGGTTGTAGAAGGAATACCACCGCCTGCATAGAGGATTATTTCAATGGCCGTAATCAAGTTGGTAAAACTTTTTGAGGTAGGTGCAGTCATCTTAGTTGAGGTTGTAAAACTGGATAAACTGCCCCAAACCGAGGTAGCTGAGATGTTGGGAAGATCATCACCAAATAATACACTCTCACTATACCCCGCCTTACAAGCGTAAGCAGATGATAACGTCCTCAAGTAACGAAAGTTTTTAGTCTGCCGACCGATTCCTTCAAGTATGGTAATCGCTAAATCGCAATTACCCGCAGTCAGTAAAATATTGGCCTTCTCAATGGTCTCATCAATAAGTTCTTCTCTTGATTTTCCACAGGCGCAGATAAGTATTAAAATCAAAAAGAAAAGTAAGATTTTTAGCATTATCATACCTCATAGACAGACAGACATGGTCTATCTCTTGTCTATAGTATGAACTAGGTAAGCATTTTTTTTTAGAAGGCAGAATTATCCTGATCTAATTACTTGGAATTCGATTTTACCTAGTAAAAAAGTCCAGTATTTTAGCTACCGCAACTTGAAATTTGGCGGCAGGTAACACCATACTGATGCGGGCATGATTATCAATGCCAAAGTCACTGCTGGGTACAATCACCACGCCAGTTTCTTCCATTAACTTTTTACACATTTCAAATGATTGATCGGTAAGCGAACATGAGCAACTACAAGAATTTTTTTTAAAGTAAGGAAGCTCTTTTAAATTAAGCATAAAATAAAAAGCTGAATTAATCTCATACCAGATATGCCCTAGATTTCTCTGATAAAGCTCCGATTTTAAAATACCGGCATTTTCTCTAAGCGTATCAAGCATTGGTTTTAAAAAATTTTCCGTATTAAAAAGATTATAATTTTTCAAAGCTTCCTGGGTCAGGCTGTTCGCACCAGAGGCAATGTGACCTTGCAAACGCCCAATCGCACTTATATATTCTTTGGGACCTACACACCAACCAATTCTAAGTCCGGTACAGGCCAGTGATTTGGAAATTCCATGCACAATAAAGGTTTGTGCCAAAAGAGACTTATCAAATTGATAATAGTACTTGGGTTTTTTTCCATCATAGGCCAGCTCATAATAAATTTCGTCGCTGATAACCAGAATATTCGGATGTTTTTTTAAAATCACGGCAAATTCTTTCATCCACTCATCGCTTAAATAAATACCGCTTGGATTACTTGGACTATTTAAAATAATCACTTTAGTTTTCCTGGTAATTTTTTCTTCAAGTTGTTGTAGATCCGGTACAAATTTTTGACGACCGGATCCGACCATGATCAGTTTCCCTTCACAAAGACCAACCATGTGAGGATAAGAAATCCAATATGGAGCAAATAAAATAACCTCATCTCCCGGATCGACGATACTTGAGATAATGTTTGTTAAAACCGCCTTTCCGCCGTTACCAACCAAGGAATCGTGAGTATCTTTGATATTGATTCCTCTGGTCTGCTCAAGATAATTCGTAAAATTTTTTCGAAGCTCCTCCGTACCTTTCACCGGACTGTATTGGAAACTTTTGGTTTCCTTGGCCACTTTGAATAAATCTTCAATAAAGGCATCCGGTGGAAAACAAGGCAGTTGCCCTGCCGTCAAATTAAACACTTCTCGCCCTTCATCTTTTAATTTACCGGCCAGGGTATTTAACTTAAGAGTAATTGATTCGGGAATAATTTGAGCTCGTTTACTTATTGACATATATCCTCTTGGTGAATTTTTCTAAATATTTCAAAACTTCTTTCGGCACAAATTTGGAGACATCCCCTTTCCATTTATACGCCTCCTTGACCATGGAGGATGAGACAAAATAAAACTTTCCACCAGTCATGAGAAAGACCGTCTCGATATCAGGATAGAGATGATAATTCATGGATGCCATTTGGGATTCGCTGTCGAAATCACCAGAGGGTCTAAGTCCTCTGATCAAACAACCGATCTTATGTCTTCTGGCATAATCAACCACCAGTTCATTACACATGTCAATTTTGACCCGGGGTTCATTTTTAAAAATACTTTTTAACATTTCTGCTCTTTGTTTGGCAGTAAACGTGGGTTTTTTCGTTGGCGAGATGGCAAGCAGTAGCACTACTTCATCAAAAATTTTAAGGGCGCGATTTAAAATATCTATATGACCGTTGGTAATGGGATCAAAACTTCCCGCATAGATAGCCTTTTTTTTGGCAACCATTTTTGCTCCAAATTTAAAAGTGTACCTATACTTATCAAATTGATCTTGATTTAGAAAGAAAAGACACTGATGTACCTTGATCCCTGCTCATAATTTTTTAGGTTGATTTCCTTGAATTGATCAAAAAAATCTGACGAAACACCTTTTTTTTGGTCAGATTCGACCCAAACATAACCTTTAAACCAGGTTCCTTGCATAACGGTTTTGACAAAAAACTCATATAAATCTTTTTTTTCGTAGGGAGGATCAAAAAATAAAATGGTATTTTCTTGTGCTGGGCCATTCCAACTGGAATAAGTATCAACGAATCGCAGAAGCCATTTTTTAAAATCATCTTTAATCACTTGAAAATCATTTTCGCCGTATCTTTCATTAAACTTATCAAGGTTAGTATTCAAAATTTTCCAAACCGACGGTTCCTTTTCAATAAATATGGTTTTGGGGGCCCCTCTTGATCGTGCTTCCAGACCAATGGCTCCGGAACCGGCACACAGATCAACAAAAATACAACCCTCCAAATTCTGCCAGGAATCAAAAATTCTGCGCTTGAGTAAAACTGAAGTTGGTCTGATCAAATCGCCTTTTGGCACCTGCACCAAAAAACCCCGGGCCTTGCCGCCAAGAATTTCAACTGACATAAAAAATCTTTCTAACTAGCCTTTTGCTGCTTAAGAGTGCTTTTCTGTTCAATAGGTACGGAAAACTTAACACCATTTCCCATAGAGATACAAAAACCTTCTCCCTCACTAATGGTGAGCTGGATCTCCTGTCCGCCGACTGTAAAGTTCAAATTTAAATTCATCTGGCCAGACACGGTAAAATTCATGGTCGTATCGCAATTGCCTTGGGTACCCTTGGTGGACATCTTAGTCTCCTTATTAAAATTGAACGGAACAACATTATCTGAATTTGTCTCAGACTTGGTGGAGGTTTCCATCTCGACTGAATTCATACTGTCGGTTACCGCATCCTCAAAGGAGGAATCGGGAGAAATATTTTTAGTCATAATGACAGTTTCTTGTTTTTTATCAACTTGGCTACTGACCTTACCGGTTTCTCGACTTTTTTTGGCCGGAAACTCGGCAAAAAGTGCGGAAGTATCCAGCTTTTTTTTCACCTCAATAACCTGTTCAGTAGGGACAATCGGCGAATCCAAGGTTACATCCTCTGGACTGGTCTGGGTATTCGTCATGGCACTCATCTCTTCATTGACCTGGGCAATATCTTTTTCAAAACTACTCAGATCTTCATCCTCAAGGTGATTCAGCGCCTTATCCACCTCATCTTGAAAATCATTAGAGGGTGCACTTTCCTTATCAATGGCCAAATCAGCGGAAGAACTGGCACCTTCGTTTACAAACTCTTCTTCCAAACTCTCTATTTCACTCATGATGTTTTCAAGTTCAGCTTCATTAAATCCTTGTTCAGTTTCGACGATACTTGCTTCTTTCTTTGTCATGAACAACCCCTTAAATACTTAACGCTTAGCCAAATTAACCATCTTATGATAGGTTCTGCTTTTTATCGGGATTGTGGCCCTATACTTTAATAAATATTTCCCCTAATTTAAAAATTGTTAGTTCAAAAAATGCTTTGAATCAAACTCCTTCGTTTTAAGGCAAATACAACAAATATTTTTTATCTTATTGATTATATAGGTTTTATGATGACATTGTTAATTTAATCAGGTAAAAATTCTCAGTTAAAACCTTAGTACAATCTGAAAACCTTATTAGCTGGAAAAAGTCCGAGGGAAGAAAATTTGGCGAAAGAAAATTTTAATGCCAACGTTTGGCTAAATTACGCCCAAAATCAACCACCTCACAAGTTGGATAGGCACTCCTATGGCCATTTACCGGCCACTCACTTGGAAGGTCCTCCCCAATTACCTGACTTGCACGATCAATCTCCCCCGGGTACAGACGGACTACTTAAGAATTTTTTTGTTTCTGGCTGGCGTGGCGAAGATATTATTTCTAAAACCGCTCTGAATATAAAAAAAATTATTGGTGAACTGGCTCCAGATGCAGAGGCAGTTTTTCTCTCCAACAGCAATTTAAACCGTTCCTTAAAACTACTGATTTACAACGAATATCTTTCCTTTACCCAGACCCATCCTTTGCCTCCCGGTGCTCCCGATAATTACAAGGATTTTTGGTCCAACGTCGATGATGCCTCTTCACCTTTTGCCGGGTATTTAAAACGTTTTACGAAAATTTATTCTTTTCGAGCGGTGATCTGTTACCTTTTCAGAATTAGATTTATCACCAAACTTTCTCAGGCGATTTCGTTGGAATTATCTGATACCACCCTGATCAATCCCAATTCTACCATTCAAAAAATTTTCAAAAAAGGTAGCTCCACCGAGATTGATTGCGAATCATTACAAGCCAATCAATATAGCTGGTATCGTCCCTCCATAGAATACAAGGATAAAATTACCAAAATTGCTCAAAATTTTCATCATATTGGTATTGAGGAGATTATGAAAATCTGCCTCGATGAGGACATCGATACTCATAACCATGAGTACTCCCCCACCCTATCCAATAAACATTTTGGTTTGTTTTTAAACTCTTTACTGGTTTTTTTCCCTTATTGGGTGGAAGGCAAGTCATATCCCCATAATCATTCCCTTGAAAAATTGCCGTCCGTTAAACGATGTAAATATACCGGCAATGACGTAACCTCCCTTACTTTGTCACACTGGCTGGCCCAGGAAGAAAACATGAAACACAAATGGGAATTATGGTCGGACTTGATATGCCCTAATTTTCAAGGTGAACAATTTGCGGATGGTAATTTTATAAGAATTTGCCATGAACTCCAATTTCTGGTGTTCCTGGTTGATTTATCAATTAAAAAGAACCTTGATCCGCGAAAATTTATTTCCGAGATCATGAAAGCAAAATATATCACCCAACAAGTGACCAGCCCCAAAGGCTCCCAGTTTGATATGTTTTCTGATTTCCAGGTATCTCATGAAATTATGTATGATCGAATCGTTTTAAATCTTACTGATTTACCAAAAACCAACAGCCACCACTCTTTGCTGGGAAGTATCACCCAAAACTTCAACTACCTAAGAAATGACGGGTATTTATTTGTTTTAACCAATCAAAAACTTTTTGTTCCCAGTCAAAGCAATAAAATGGAGCAACTCCTGGATAGTTACAAGCTGGATGCCAATTTCAATTTTGAAGATCTAAAAGGCAAAGGTGAAATTCCTACTTACCTTTATATTTTATCTCAAAAATCAAACCCTCATCGAGACAACCGGTCTAAAACCGATCCCCATCATTTATCCAACATTTCAGATTTTTTACCGAAAGTTAACAAATACCCCTGCACCACCTTTAGAATTTGCGGAGAATTAAGCAGCATTAATAAATATAGCGAAGTTGTCTGTGAACTGGAAAGCTTTCTCCTTAACACCTCTGGAAAAGAAGGTCACCCGGTATACTATAAAGAATTGTCGGAAAATATTCTCTTTGAATATTTTCAAGATGCCATTGTAGATGGCAAACTGATCAGTGCTGCTTCCAAAGAAACTGACAACATCACCCACCCCAGCTTTTTTAAAAACCTCACTAAAGCATGCCTGCCTTTAAAAAGTTTATTTAAAATTGAATCTCTTCAACATGATTCAGATAAGGAGCTGGACGGGACTCTTGATCCCATGGCCAACGAATTACTAGGAGTGGACGATCGAGTCGAGGATAAATATCCGCTAGTACTCATTGTTGATTTCTCCAGAAACTATGATGTCAATCTCGAAATAGTCGGTGCTTCCTCCTATCTGGCCAAAGCAGAAGAATATGGGATGGCCCTATATAAATATTTTGGCCTATCCCCCAAGTCTTTGGATATTAACGTTGATCTCATTCGTGAGTTCTTTCATTCCAGTTTAGGCAAACAACTTATTGCCCTTTCCATTAATTCACAAGCCAAACTAAAATCCAAATTAGATCAGCTACTCATTCCTCGTTTTTTCTCATTCCCCACTCGGTTGGATGCTCAAAACATCAGTAAAGTGGCCCTTTTGTCACAAGATGAAAAAACCTTAAAAAGCTATCACCCGATAGCCTTATCGAATTCCTTTGAACTGGTATGCAAGGAAATCGACCAATATAAACATATTTTCCCCTGCCATGTGGCCGGATTACTCATCAGCTTTAAACATAAAATTCATGATATCATCAGGAACTTTGATCAAGGTCAGCGTTTACAAAAAGGCAATTATATCAATTATACCAATCCTTCGGTGATTGAGGCCATCTTACCTCTTCCAACCTATCCTATCTATCCCCAAAACAAAGAATATTTTATAGACTTTACTTTTGAATCTCCGGTAATGCTAAATGCACCCTTGACGTCAACTCAAATTACAACCAACCCCAACACATCCTGCTTGGAAATTTTTTCCCGAGACAAAAATATCTTAAAAATCTATTCTGATATCGATGCGCTGGGTTTTGTAAAATTTATACTTGACTCGTCTTTAGACTCGCCTATTCTTCATGTACTTCATAACCTCCATGTTCCTCAAATATCCGACCTGAAAAAAGTTATCTCCAACTTTAAAGAAATGGAAACCACATTAAGCATGATCAGTGCCAAGGTGGACAGTTTGATTAATAGAATTTTTACCGAGCAAATTTCTCAAGCTCCGAAATAACCCGGTTTGACCTCTTCTGGTTTATGCCAATCATAAAAAATAGGGTACAATATTGGTATGAACAAAGATTTAGTATTCTCGCAAATACATAGAGAGATTTATTTTCATGTTAAAAAAAAGGCCCTCTCTTATGAAAGCGACTCTTCCGTGGATTTTAATAAATATAAAAATGATCACCAGCGGTTTTCTCAAAGATCGCTGTCTAAATCCAGTATCAACGAACTCCTTAATTCCATTTTAAAATCACGCGTGGTTTTTTTCGGGGATTTCCATGCATTTGAACAATCCACGAGAAATATGAGACGCATCCTTGGCAATATTATAAAAAAACAAAGTAACCTGGCCATAGGACTTGAGTGCATATTCAAGGACAGTCAAAAATTGATTAATCAACTTCTCAAGGAAGAAATTTCAGAAGAAATCTTTTTGAAAAAAACTAAATACTTCACCAATTGGCGTTATCCCTGGCCTTTTTATAAATATTTTTTCGACTTGGCAAAGCAATACAACTTACCCATTGTGGCGTTAAATACCAACGGTTCACTTCAGCACAGAGATGTTGAAGCCGCCAAGATCATCACTTCCTTTGTACAAAAAAATCCATCTACCACATTGTTCGTTGTGTTCGGTGAATATCATGTCACCCCTGATAAATTGCCACTACAGGTTCGCATCAGACAAAACACCTCCATAACCAGCACCATCGTTCATCAAAATCTGGATCATGTTTTTTGGAAATATCAAACAGAGTCCCTCCACAAACAACAAATTTTTAAATTCAATGAAAACGAATACACCCTGCAAAGCTCCCCGCCTTGGATAAAATATGAGAGTATGATTCATTGGTATGAAAGCATTCTGGATGACCCAAGACTTGATCTGCATGAGTCCATTTCCTTTTCGCAATTTTCCAATTTATCAGAAAACAGCAGCGAAACATTTCTGGATTTTGCTCAAAAAATATCCCGGGTTTTATCTATTCATTTATCGAAAGATGAATTAATTGATTTTAATCTTTACGATCAAAATAATATCAAGAGTATTCTTAGAAATCTCAAAAAAATAAAAAACGCTGCTTTTAAAAATTTTTACATCCGGCTGCTTAAACGGTCAAAAACTTTTAAAATCCCATTTAAAAATGACTACTATTGCCCCACTTACTCCATTAATCGTATCGCCTATCTGGCAGGTATTCATGTCTTGCACCAGCAACACTTAAAAATCAACCCTGCCTATGAATTTGATCAACTTAAAAATAACCAGGAAAAAAAGTTTTATTTTTTCCTTTACCGGCACTTGATTGCATTTTTTTCTTCCAAAATTATCAATCCCTTCAGAAAATGTGATTACTATGCCGATATCAAGGAAAAATTACACTCCCTGCATGCCACCAATGACCAGAATAAACATAAAAAAACCTACCTGACCCTGACCCTTTCCATTCTTGATGATTATAACAACGTTGATATCTATATCAAAAAGCAACCGTTGAAAATTTTATCATCTTCTGCCAAGTTAACGGGATATTTGCTGGCGGAATACCTCTTCGAAGAAATTATGCCTAAAAATAAAATGGAATTTAATGCGATTTTAAAGGTTATACTGGAAAATCAAAGTTCCAAGGAATATTTTATCAAAGTTGTTTCCACCATTTTAAAGAACATTGATTATAAAAAACAACAAAAAAGATTTTTCTAATTCGACATATCTCTTATCAAATCTTTTTTCTTGCCTTTCTTGATCCCCACCAAACGTTTTTCCTTGGTGCCTGGATCAAAAACCAAGCGTACCAACCCACTCATCTGCTCGTCAGTGCTTGAAACCTGGTTGGAAAAAGCCAAATCTGCCTCAAATTCATGCATTAAGGATTTGGCAATCTGAAGACATGAATTATCCGTCATAAAAGGTGAGTTAATACTATTTAAAAGTTCAGCATTAAAAACATGACCTTGGTTGATTAAATTAATTTCAACTTTTTGATCTTTTATATGGGCCTTGATAGTAATCCTTCTGGAACTCCCTTCATCTGCATTTCCCTTACTTAAATAGGAAATTAACTGGAACACTATTTGCTCAAGCCCCTCTTTCGTTGCCCGCACCCATATATTTTCCTCAATGTCCAGATCGAGAAAAACCCCTCTGGTAAACAGATAACTTGCCATACTATCTATAACATTGGTTAACACATCCTCCAATTGAACATTGATCAAGTCAGCTTGCACTTCCTGGGTAACCGCAAGCTCTGCCGGAAGGTCGCTGCTCATTAACGATCTCATCCTTGCCTGAGTCGGCGTCACCAGCTCTTCTTTCAAATACCTCTCAATATAGGTTGGTCGCACAAAGGAACTTATTCGACCAGTGACCACGTTATTATAAAATTTTACGAACATGTCCCTAGTGGTTATTAAATTCAAATCAAGCAAAGCATCACTTACCACTTGTAAAACATTATCCAGCACCAATTCGTCACCCCTGGAAAGCTCATCTGAGGCCAACATTTCAATCTGCTTGAGTTTCTTCCTTCTGCTTCTTTCACTCAAGGTGAGCATCACCGTTGAAAATAAAAAAAGACTCCCCAGCATAAAAACAGCGATCAGGACATACTGACTCGACTTTAAGTACTTTGCCAAATTTTTATCAAGAGACGATACCATGATCTCCTTGGTGGCTTCCAGTTTGCTGTATCTTGAATTGATTTGCGTACTAAAATTCTTAGAATCTATCAAACCACTGGGACCGGCTTTGATCTTCTCATGAAACCAGTGCACTCCGGACATTAACTGATTGAGTGACTCCTTGGATTCATCAAAGGTCCGGGACAAGGAATTTTCCAGGGAAACAGTGGATTGTCCAAAACATTCTTCAGTTCGTTTAATGAAATCATCCTTCAAGTATGGCGAATGATTAAGCTTTAATAAACCAGCTGTATAAGTTTGGGCCAGTCTGGAAAAACACACTGTCACCCCGTCCGACATCATATAGATGGACTGAATTTTTGACGAATTGATTTGCTGGAATATCAAAGTCCCCAAGAAACCAAACAGGCAAATAATCTGAGTTAAGGCGATCGTCCTTGATATCTTTCCACTAAACATCTTGTCCATGGAGTAACCTCTCGCCACCCGTCCAGGTCAATAATTAACACTAGGGCGACTTACTTAATTATTACTAATGAAACAACAAGAGTCAAGAACTCGACAAAATTACCCGGTATTACGACAAACAACTACAAAAGTAACGGTAATCATTATAAACTAGTGGGCGGTATGTGGATTGAGTACGTTTATGATCTTTTTAAAAGGCCGATCAGCCTTTCTTTGATGGCCCACCTCCTTTGTCTGGCATTTTTGATGCTGATAGGGAGATATTTTAATATTCCCAGCACTGACATGACTGAGGTAAATAAAAAGACCATTTCCCTTGAGCAACTGGATAAAGATCAATTTGAGCAACTAAAACGCTTGGGTATCAAAAATGGTGCAAAAACTTTTTCTATCAAACAACCTTCCCAACCACGTCTTGCCAGTAGAATTTCGAAATTAACCCTGGAATCATTAAAAAGAGAAATCGAAAACAACTCCCACTCAAAGTCGTTGAAGGATAGTAACTCAAATCAAAAAACCGCTGAATTGTCGCTTGTAAAAAGAATGGAAAAAAAGAACATTTCGGCCCAAAAAATTATTACAGAACACAATATTGCTTACTCAGACCCACAGACCTATCGGAGAACATCCTTCAACATCGATTTTATCCCTCCCGAAGGAGTTAACGAGGATGAGCTTAATTCCATGGAAAAAATGTATTACAGTTTTCAAAAAAGAACCTATCTGACCTATTTCAACTCGTTTATCAAAAACTTCACCCGCTTATCCAAAATAAGGCCTAAGTTAGAACAAGCCGTACAAACTGAAAATCATGTGTTGACCGGCAGAATAACCTACGATGCCCAAGGCCACATCGTGGCAATTAAAATTATCAGGTGGTCCGTTAATGATAATATTCAAGAATTATTTGATGAAACACTTAAGGATCTGGTATTACCCAATCCCCCGGTGGCACTGGTGAAAAACAAGGAATTTACCATCTATTTTCAATTAGTCTTTAATGATTCAAAGTACTAAAAAATGAAAAAATTTTATCTAAAAACATTTCCGGTTTTTTGGCAAAATGCCCTCGGCTTTCAACCTTGGCAAGCATCTCACTGATTTCCATCGCATAAGAATCCTGCATTGTTTTATCCGGCATTACATCTGGGATATTTTTAATAATCTCCGTTTTCAACTTCAAAAGCTTATAATATTGATTTTGGCAGAAGCTACATTCTTGAAAATGTCTCCTCATATATTCAAACGAACTCACTTCATCGTTACTACTGATCAAACTAAACAGTTTTCTGGAATGTAAGCAGACTCTGTCCTGACTTAACGGGTCCGGGTCAGTTTGGCCCAAAACCTCTGTCTTCCGATTATTATTTTCCTTATCTTTAGCAATTGCTACTTTTGGTGAACTCCCTGGCATCTCGATATTCATAATTTAATATATTCCCCTTTACACAAATAAGTGTTTCGTATCATAACCCAAGTTTTCAATCAGATTTTTTTGAGCAGAAGACAAAATTCCCATCAATTCAAATTCATTCACATCTATAATTTCTGCAATCTCTGAAAAAGCCGTCTGCGTTTTATATTTCAAATAGATAACAGCTCTTTTGACCATGTTCATTTCGTAAAAGGCTAAAAAAGATCCGTCTGAATCAATGGCATTTTTCAAATGAATTATTCTTTTTTGCCCAATCGAAAAAATCTGAGTCAAAATGAATTTATTAATCTGGGCCAAAACATCAACTTGTTTTAACGATGATTTGTCATCATGTAATTGATCAATTAAATCCTGTCTCTTTAAAGTAAATACATATATCGCATCAATCACCACCTGCTGTGCTTGCAGGTCATCCGACAATAATGAGTAAGCAAAACCAAAAAATATTTTATTATTATCAAGCAAAAACGATTCGAGTATCTTCATAAATAACAAATCCGCCCCTGTCGTATTCTAACAGGTATCCCCACTCAAATCAAGGCAGGTCTTAAGGCAGCCTTTTCATCCCAAGTTAATATATTGATTTTATGTATATATGCCCCAATTGATCAGATTCACTATTTTACATACCTGACCTCATTACTCGAATGTTTCAAATTATTGGTTATTTTATGAGAAAACCAACGAAAAATTTAATCTAAGTAAAAAAAATTACGATAAATACTTGAGAATAGCTAAAGGTAAAAGGAATAGTTATGAAAACTGCTTTTATAATTTTATCACTTGGGATGCTAACTGTTTCTGGTTGCTTTGAAACCAAGACAAATAAAAAATCGACCAAGACTACCAGTACGGTTAGTGTAACACCAACCCCGGTCTATACCAATACCCCCTATCCAACCCCAACTGGAACTGCGGGAGACGGCCGGCCCCCATATACCTTTAGTCCGGTAGTGGCCCATGGACTGGAAAATAGCGCCTATAATGGAAGTTATGTATGGAGTAGTGAAGCAATGGATATCCCCAGCAGTGTTATGAAAACAGATGTGAAATTTGATGTTAGAATTAAAAAAGAGTCTCCCCCTGCGAAAGATACTATCGATGATTCTGGAGTGAGATGCCACTACGTCAGTTTTCCCTATACCAAACTTAAAGGATACGTTCGCATTAAAGCAGCCGGTTCAAGTGTCTATAAAACCATGGCCTTTGAAACCAATGCCAGTTCCGGTTATTCTCAAATACTACGTTTTGGAGACTTAGCCGATTTTCCCCAGACCAATGGATATTATGTCATAGAAGTGATAACGCCCATTCAATCAAACGGCGGATGCGTAAGAGAACCAGGTCATCCTGATGTATGCCCGTATTGGCCGGTGCCAAAAACTGAATGCTATTCTTTTTCAGTGGAGCTTGCCACCGATTACACCAATCCTTTCTAAATTCACCGTGAAATGAGATCAATCATTTGCTGGGCCAGGTTTATCTTCTTGGCCGCAGAAACTTCCACCAGTAGTCCGGGACAGGTGATATTGACCTCTGATATATAATTGCCAAGTATATCAAAAGCAATCAGATTAATTCCTTTATTTAAAAGTTCTGCGCTGATTCTTTGGCAAGTGCTTTTTTGTTTTGCGGTAAGCTCGACTAATTCAAAGTTGGCGCCTCTAGCAATATTCGCAAGAAAATCACCTTTCTTTGGAACTTTTAAAATATTTCCAAGCAAAGTCCCATTAAAAAAAATGCTTCTTATTTCACCATTTACAACTTCCCGATTAAATGGCTGGACAATAACCGGCCCTTGCAAGTTTTGGGTTTTCTCTAAAAATTGTCTCCGGGCATGACCCATGGAAACTTTTTCAACCCCAATCCCCTGATACAAATCGAGTGGCTTCATGATCACTTCATCAACACCCCGTTTTTCTAGTTGGCCTAAAAAAAACTCCAGTTCCTGGGGTTGTCTTCCCACATAAGTATCCATGGACTCCGTTTGCTCATATGCAAAAAGCTTCTCATTATAGCAAAGGATTCCTTCTGGATCATTAATGATCCTCACACCATTTTTTTTAAGCGCTTTTAAGATCCACAAAAAACGCAGATATTTTAAATCAAAAGGAGGATCAATTCGCATGTGAAGAATATCCCCTTTTTCCAAGACCACTTTCTGCTTATCCAGCAGACAAAAATCATTAATATAATAACTTTGGGGATCTAGTGAACCACTGAAGTTGTAAACATTCATGGGAAGGGGATCTAGGGAATTATTCCAGTAAAGATCCTCTTCAAACAAGAGCCAAGTGGAAATATTATTCTCTTTCAGGGTCAGGGCAATCATTAATGACGTATCTTTTTTAATTGCCAATTTCTGGATCGAATCAATAAAAAGTATATGTTTCATGATAACTGGTACCCTCTCATGGCTTTAGCTTTTTCTCTACTCGTTTTGAAACAAAAATTCAGCAAAGGTTTCCTTGGCATCCTGTTTTTTAAACTTTTCATATTCTACCACTAAATATTCAAAGAAATCTTTTAGATTTTTATTGGTTTTTTCATGCAGGTTTCTTATTTGTTCAATATTTTTTTCGTAAGTCATATAGGCTGCAAAGCTGGCATTATTCCATTTTGACCTGATGGGAAAACAATCTTTCTGATCTATTTGATTTTTTTGACAAAAATTTTCCATTTCCGGATAAAAATCATCCTTTAAAAAGCTTTCTAGCATGACCGCAGCTTCCATCATTCCCGCAGGTTGTTTTTCTTCGTATAATTTATTCAGATTATCGATCTTTAACAGAATTTTCTGTCTTAACCCCGCAAAGGCTTTCTCTCTTTTAACTCTGATTTTTTTTTCCTCACCAACCACCTTGAAAAACTCCAATTGAAGTTCCTGCCCGAAATATTGGGCCAGATTTTCACTCAAATCCACGTCCCCCTTTATAAAAAAAAGTGTATGAAAGAGTTCATGAAAGATAAGTTCCGCTAATTGTTCATCATCATAATAAAAAAAGGAACTCAAAATAGTGTCAGTGAAATAATTAAGCGTCGAATAAGCATAAACAGGTCGGGTAAAGACCACCAATCCCTCTTTAGATTTTGTATCAGCATACTCCATGGCCTTTTTTTCTTCAAAAAAACTCAAATAGGGAAAACAGCCTACCAACCAGAAACACTCATCCAAAGCTTCCACTTTATTATAGGGTGAAACCACCACCATATGACTGACCGGTTTGGTGCTTAAAAAAGTTGTTTTAGAATATATTGGTCCAGCAGACTTTTGAAAATAATCAAAAAAATATTTTTTATACTTTTCAATTTTTTTTATCTTGTCTTTTTGTTTCTCAGGTATTTTAGGATCATTTAACACCAATTCATTATATATCCCTTTTTTTAAAATAGACATTTGACCAAGCCCTTGATCATAAACGTACTGTATCTTGGCACAAGATAAAAACAATAAAGGGATCACTATCGCTGGTATTTTTAAAAAGAACATAAAAAGCCTGCCGAATACTTCAAATAATCACTGGCTAAACTCGGCCTGAAAAAAGGAAAAACTGTCTGCACCGATCCTCTTAAATAGAACTGACCTATCAACCGAAGCTGGATTCCAAATGCCGAAAAAAAAGAATTTTGTTTGGCAAGTGGTCCTTGGTCTTTTAGAAATATATCGCTTCCATTCAAATCGTTTTTATAATGGTATGATCGCTTATCCCTAGACATTCGATAAGCATATCCCAAAGAAATAGTCGGTCTGATTCTCGCCTCTGGGCGACTAAATGCCTGCCTCAACCCGACACTAATAACTTCCGAGACCAACTCAGACTGGGCCGATTTGAGAGTATAATCAGTATCCGTAACCTTATAGTTGATCATCTCGGTGTTGGTGGTTTTATCATAGATATAATTGACCTCCACCGCTGTCAAATTATAAAAATAATAGGCCAAAGATGTGCCGTACGCCCTCGTTCTCAGGGCATTAACTTTGTTTTCACCATACACTTGTTTGGAATAGCTAGCGTCCGAAGAAATATCAATTCTTGCAAATCCATTAGATGGATTAATTATTAGGATAAGGCTGCAAATAAAAAAAAAGAACATTATTTTCATAGTCTATGTTACCTTGATCAATTATAGCGCAACATATAATATAAAAATAAGTAGGAAAATTTGCCCACTCACCATCAGCAAATACTTATAAATTCGCCTTGAGCTGATAATGCTGTGGATGAAGTAATTTTTACCGTTACCCATTTATATAAAAGTGGTACCGATTGCTCCGGTGGCCCATCGAAATGAACGATCCGGTTACAGCTGGATCTGCCTTTCCATTTTTTCTTGCCCTCGATTTTTCCAACACCATCAACCAACAACTGCATTGTTTTACCAACCATTTCCTGTCTGATTTCATTTTGGATGGCAAGTTGCAAATCTTGTAATTTTTTTAACCTTTTAGATTTAATCTGATCATCTGGATGATCTTCCATTAAATAAGCCTGGGTTCCCGGTCTTTTAGAAAATTTGAATGAAAATATAAAATCAAATCTGGCCTGTTTTAAAAGATCAATCGTGTCCTCATATTCTTCATCTGTTTCGCCAGGAAAACCAACGATTATATCCGATGATATCACTATGCCCTTTTGCTTGTCCCGAAGTCTGGCAAGCAAGTCCAGATAAGCTTCCCGGGTATATTTTCTATTCATCCGTGCTAAAACTGTGTTTGATCCTGATTGCACTGGCAAATGTAAATGCAAGGCCAGTTTGGAAAGAGTACCATGAGCATTGATTAATTCATCGGATAAATCTTTAGGATGGCTGGTAGTGTATCTAATCAATCTGAGTCCAGCAATTTGATTAACCCTTGCAAGCAGCTCTGGAAAGGTTTCCTGATTTTCTTTTCCAAAAGAATTAACATTTTGTCCAAGCAGGGTGACTTCCGCAATCCCGTTATGTTCAACCAATCTTTGAATATCCGCCACGACTTCTTTGATGAGCCGGGATTTTTCCCGGCCTCTAGTGTAGGGAACAATACAATAGGTGCAAAAATTATTACACCCTTTCATTATATTAATAAAAGCTTGGGGGGATTGGTGGGTAATTTTGGTTTCAATCGAGTAAGCACTGGTTTTATCAAAGGAATCCAGTACAATTTTACTCTCTCCAGAATAAATCCGGTACAAAACCTCTGGAATTTGATCAACCATATCCGTTCCCAGCGCAAAATCCAAATGCTTATATTTTTTTAACAACTCTTGTCCTTCAATTTGCGAAATACAACCCAAAACACCAATCACGATGTTTGATTTTTTTTGTTTCTTCAAAACCTTAAGTTCCCCTAGCTGGGAATAAAACTTCATGTTGGCCAAAGCTCTCACCGCACAAGTATTAAATAATAACAAGTCTGCATCATTCTTATCATCGGTAGGCAAAAAATTCAGCTTTCGCAGATGTGACAGCACCCTTTCGGTATCATGATAATTCATCTGACAACCAAAGGTTTTTATCCAAACGTTTCGCTTTGGATAATCAATTGGATCTTTATTTTCTAGGTCACTATTTAACACATTCGCACCTTGCAAGCTTCAAAAGACGGAATATACACGCTTTCAATCCAAGTTTACACAAAAAAAAACGGCCCAGATTAACCAGGCCGTTTCGATTTTTCACCTGAAAAAGTGATTACTTTTTCTTAGCAACTTTTTTTGTAGCTTTCTTTTTTGGAGCTGCTTTCTTAACAGCTGCTTTTTTTGTTGCTTTCTTTGCTACTTTTTTGGTTGTCTTCTTTACCATGACATCCTCCTGTCGAATGTGTTTTTACAACTTACACTAAAAGAATAAACATAAAATTGTTTTTACGCAAATAAAAAAAAACTATATTCGCATTTTTTTTTAATAATCTTCTTTTTTTACTTAAAAATAAACGCAGACAGCGTTCTTTATGACAAAAAAACAATTTATCAAGAAAAAAACGCTCAAATTTTTTGGAGGAATTTTTTTTTACAAGTAAAACTATAAATTAATCATCGATTTCAAAATCAAGAACATTATTTTTAATGATCAACCGGACTTTTCTATGGAAACTAATCTCTTCAAATAGAATTTTATGGGAAAGTTTGCGTTTTATATGCTCATCTATATATCTTGCAATAGGACGGGCCCCGAGTTTTGGATCAAATCCTTGTTTAGCGATAAATTCAAGAACCTCAAGAGAGGTTGTCAGTTCAATATTTTGAGCCAGCAGCTTCGTTTCAAGTTCAAACATAAATTTCTGCGCAATTTTCACAATCACGCTATCTTTTAAACTTTCAAAATAAATAATGTCATCCAAACGGTTGCGAAATTCAGGCGTAAAAAAATGTTTAATCGCCTTATCTTGCTTGTTATTCACAACTGTGCCAAGATCTGGACTGGTAATAGAAATGGCTCCCGCATCCATGTCTTTGGCTCCAGCATTGGTAGTCATGATCAAGATGGTACTTTTAAAATTGGTAAGCCTTCCATGTGAATCGGATAATGCCCCATGATCCATAATCTGAAGCAAAATATTGTAAACTTCATAATGTGCCTTTTCAATCTCATCAAGCAACAAGACAGCATAAGGATGCTTCTTGATAGATTCCGTTAAACGACCACCACCTTGATCATGTCCAATATAACCAGGAGGTGCCCCTATCAATTTGGATACGGAATGTTTTTCCATATACTCACTCATATCAATTCTTTCAAAATGAATTCCAAGATTAAAGGCCAATTGCTTGGCCAATTCAGTCTTTCCCACTCCGGTGGGTCCCGCAAATAAAAAACAGGCTACTGGTTTATCATTATTTCCAAGCCCGGCCCTGGCCAGTAAAACCGTGTCCGCCACTTTACTAATAGCCTTGTCCTGACCAAAAATAAGCAGCGACAAGTTCTTCTCCAAATTTTTCAGCTTTTCTTTTTCATTACTTCTAACCGTCACTTCTGGAATCTTGGCCATTTTAGCCACCGTATCCTCAATATCGCTGATCTCCAGGATGGCACCTGGATTGAATTTTTCCCTGATTTGTAAAGCAGCACCAGCTTCATCGATAATATCAATCGCCTTATCTGGTAATTTTCGATCGGTAATGTATTTTATCGACAAGTCTAGGGCAGTTTTTAAGATATTATCAGGAATCTCTATCCTATGATGATTCTCAAAGCCTGATTTTAAACCTTTTAAGATCAAAAAAGCCTCATCCGTTTGCGGTTCATTTATTTCGACATTTTGAAACCTCCTGCTAAAAGCATGATCCTTTTCAATAAACTTGCGATAGTCCTCATGGGTGGTGCTTCCCATAAATCGGATTTCACCACCGGTTAAGGCCGGTTTCAATAAACTGGAAGCATCCAAGCTTCCACCAGTCGTGGCCCCTGTACCCATGATGGAATGTAATTCATCTATAAAAAGAATCGCTTTTTTCCCTGATTGGCAAACTTTCTTAAGCTCTTTCAACACGTCTTTAAATCTTCCTTCAAATTCACCTCTATACTTGGCACCTGAAATCAGACTCATCATATCCAATGAATAAATATCAGTGTCAAAAAGAAATTCAGGGACCTGTTTTTTTTCGATAGCAAAAGCAAGTCCGTAAGCCAAGGCAGTTTTCCCAACCCCCGCATCACCGATGATTAACGGATTATTTTTCTGTCTTCGACAAAGAATCTGGCAGATTCTGGTAATTTCACTTTTTCTACCAATAATCGGATCAATTTTATTAGACCGAACCTGCTCACTGAGATTTTCAGTGTAAGCAGCCAGGGCGCTAGCCTTTTTTCCAGTATCCGGGGAAATAAAATCTCCCTCTTGATCAGTCAGGGGGTGATCTTCACCATGAGCAAGTTTTTGCACAATATCCAAGCGCTCAATGCCCATGGATTTCAACAAATAAATGGCATAACTTTCTTCCTCACCAAAAATTGAAACCAATAAATGAATTCCCAAAATTTGGTTTTTACCGGAGGATTGGACATGCAGTGCTGCTCTTTGCAAAACTCTTTGCAAAGATATGGTTAATTCAGGTTGATAATAAACCCCATTTTGTCTGGCAATTTGCCTAACTTTCTCATCGGCAAACTGATTCTTTCCGAGATTTTCAATCTCGTTATCGCTTAAAATGGAAAAGTTGGCATCATCATTCAAAAAATCATTAAGGGCACTTTTTATATACTCGATATCGGCACCACAACTAATTAAAACCCTCTCTACAAAAGCATCCCCAAGCAACACATATAAAATACTCTCAATCGTAAGGTACTCGTGCCTCAGTTTATTCGCTTTTCTAATTGCCTCGTTAATAATGTATTCCAATTTCAAACTTGTCATTGCGCCTCAATAGTGCATTCAAGGGGATGCCCATGATCTTTAGCACTTTGTATCACATGGTTTCGTTTAGTTTCTGCGATTTCATATGTATAAACTCCGCAAACCGCTGCCCCCTCTTGGTGAATTTTTAGCATGGTGTTTTGAGCCGTTAAATTATCCATATGAAAATATTTTTGCAGTACCATTATCACAAATTCCATAGTTGTATAATCATCATTGTGCAAAACTACCTGATAGAGGGGTGGTCTTTTAAGTTTTGACTTTTCCTCTATAACCGTTTTTTCATCTGGTCGACCATAATTGTCCTCTTGTGCCATTTTTTTACCTCTAGATTCCTTTTCATTTTCACCAGACGACACTATACTATAAAAAAATTACTTTAACGAGTTAGTGCATATGGGTTTCTGGGAATTACTAAAAAATCGTAATATTGAAAAAAAATCTAAGTCAAATGATGTCCTAGAAAAAATATCCCAGGCGCTTCCCGACGCAAGTGAAAATGAAAAAATCATCATTGCTTGCTTGGCGGGACTTATGGCAAGAGTCGCATATGTAGACTTTCATTATTCCAATGACGAACTTCATTCCATGCAACAAATTATCACCACGCTGACTGGTTTGAATGATTTACAAGCACAAACAGTGATCTCTATTGCCAGTCAACAGATTAAAGAGCTGGCCGGACTGGATCATCATATCTACGCTCACACCTTGTCCGAGCTTATGAGTGAACAACAAAGGTACGGTGTCTTAGAAGCACTTTTTTATATTGCTGGAAGTGATGATTGTGTAATGGAAAATGAGAGCGAAGAAATAAGACTCATTACTAAAGGATTAAACCTCACTTCCAAACACTTCTTATCCGCCCGCGCAACTGTATGGAAAAAAATTAAAGCATTGAATATAAATAAATTTTAACGACCAAGCTCTTGGCTAAATTTCCAGATCTAATTTGAGATAATTTCCGTTATCATAAACTTGAGAAGCTTTAACCTCTATATCAGCATGATATTTACCCTTATCACTTGTTTCAATAATCAATTCATATTGCCCCGGATTTAAAACCTTGAAAAATTCTCCATTTTTAAATGAGAAGTTACCTATATCCTGTTTGCCAAGACCTGCCATATCTTCAAGTTTAAAAATTGAAACCCTACCTTTCAACGACCGATCATCAAAATAAAAACCAGCACCTTGATGGACTCTTTTAATAAAACTTAACAATGAATTTTTGTGAGACTTATAATATTCCTCCACCTTTCGATAGCTAGGCCACTTTGAGCCATGCATCTCAACGGTTATCTGCAAATCCCCATGCCAGTAAAAACTCCAATCTTGCATCCCTCCATTGACTTCATACCAATCATACCCGTTGGTGATCCCTCCGTGGAATTGACTTGAATTCATCATTTCAGGAATCTTATTGGCATACTCCCTGGAAATTTCAATTATAAAATCAAGTAGTGGAGGACGAGCAGGAGTAGTATCCCACGGATAATTAATACACACAGCTCCGCCGTGAAAATTAGCCGAAAGAGCAAAGTTGCGTTCACTTTGAAAACCCATTATCGCCTTGGTTTCAATGGCCCGATTTTCCGGCGCATTAGCATTTTCGGAGGATGTAAAATCTGGAAAATCCCTATTTAAATCCACCCAGCGTTGATTACCTCTTCTTCTTGAAGCGGCACCATCAGGATTCATGGATGGCATGATCCAAATTTCTGTATTATCAATCAAGCTCGTAATAGCATCATTTTTGCCATATTCACTAAGCATATACTCAACAAATTTTAACAAAACTTCCCGATTGGCGATCTCATCCCCATGCATATTACCCACGTATTTAAACTCTGGTTCAACCTCATCAACTTCTGGGTGATCAGAAATTTTAATAAAAAGCAGATCTCTTCCGGCCACCGACTGTCCAATTTTGACTACTTTGGCAAGATGAGGATAAGTTTGCTCCAGCCTTCTCAACTCAGCATTAACAGCTTCAGGACTCATATAATCGATAGCGGCCCTATCCTGTATCTCACTAAGTGAAATAAAAGAAACACCCAGATTATTCAACCAGATTTGGGTACCTTTTGGCCCATACACCTCGTAGCCTGAAGCACTAATTAAGTCGATAGTTAAATCTGATTGGGATTTAATTAGGTTTAAATGCATCCGATCTGCATCAAAAACAAAATAACCTTCCTCAACAATTTTCGAAGCATAAGAGGCAGAGGTGAATATAAAGATTAGAATTAAAAAGAACAGCAATGAGATTTTTCTATATTCCTTCATAGTAATTTATCCTTTCTGGAAAAAATATACTTTTAAATTGTCTGAATTTTTTCTAAAACTGTCAAAAATTGCCACCTCCAGCCACTAATACAAAAAAAAAGCATAACCAGTTGATATGCATGATCTTTGTTGGAATTTTTCTGTTATAATGAGGTAAACTATTTTCAAACATTTAATTACAATCTTATGAATGATCAAAAATTTTCCAAAAAAATTGATGTAGATAAAATTCAATGTCTCGTCTGTCCTCGAAAATGTATTTTAAAAAATCAGCAACTCGGGCATTGCCAGGCCAGAAAAAATAGCGATGGCCAAATTACTCCACTTACCTACGCAAGACCGTGCGGACTCTCTATGGACCCCATAGAAAAAAAACCTCTTTATCATTTTTATCCGGGTAGTTCAATTTTATCTTTTGGCACTTTTGGATGCAATCTCGATTGCCATTTCTGCCAAAATCACCACCTTTCCAATCCTCCACCAGATCATTATAAAACTACGCCGGTCACTAATCCCACTGACATTATCCAGCTTGCCAAAAATTACCATACTAAATTAGTTGCCTTCACTTATAACGAACCAATCATTTTTTTTGAATTTGCCCAGAGTGTTTCCAGACATGCCAAGATAGCAGATATCAAAACCGTAGCGGTTTCCAACGGCTACATCTCTGACGAGGCCAGACCTGGTTTCTTTTCCTTCCTAGATGCTGCCAACATCGATTTAAAATCTTTTAGCGAGGCTTTTTACAAGCAGTATTGCAATGCCCATCTGGAGCCGGTGCTGGAAACCTTAAAATATGTGGTCAAAAACACCAAAGTCTGGACTGAAATTACGACCTTGATCATTCCCGGGCTAAATGATTCAACCAAAGAATTGGAAAAGATGACTGACTGGATTGCTAATAATTTGGGGGCACATGTTCCCCTTCACTTTTCGGCTTTTCACCCGGCCCATAAAATGCTTAACCACCAAATGACCCCTCCCACTACTCTAAAAAAAGCCCGGGAGATCGCCCTCAAAAATGGTCTTCAATATGTCTATACCGGAAATATTCAAAACCCTGCAGGACAACACACCTACTGCCATAACTGCCACCAGATCATTATTGAAAGAGAAAATTATCTTATTAAACAGCTGCATTTAAATTCATCAGGTCTATGTACTTTTTGTCAAACTCAATGTGCTGGGGTTTTTAATTAACCTATAACCTGGCTCTTTAATTAATGAAAATGCCCCAGGTAAAGCGCAATCACCGAGAGAATACAAACTCCCACCAAACCAAGGTTTACTTCATGATATTTTTTACTCAAAACTTTTAAAACCAAAAACGATAACATCCCCCAAACAATCCCGTTGGTTATGGAATAAGTCATGGGAATCAAGATAGCTGCCAAAAATGCGGGAACCGCATCATCCAGGGAGTACCAATTAATTTTAGTAATGGGCACCATCATAAAAACTCCCACTAATACCAGCACCGGAGCCGTGGCCAAAGAGGGCACCAGACTAAGTAGTGGCGAAAAAAACAATAACGGCACAAAACACAGGCCCGCCACAACTGCCACCAATCCGGTTCTTCCACCGGCATTAACTCCGGCGGCGGATTCAATATAGCTGGTACCTGAACTTGAACCCAAAATTCCTGAAATCAGTGTGGAAATCGCATCAGCTAACAGAGATTTTTTCAAGTTTCTGGGATTGCCTTCCTTATCCAATAAGTTGCCAGCTTCCGCCACTCCCATAAAAGTGGACAAGCTATCAAACATATCTGTAAATAAAAATGAAAAGATAACCGGGACATAAACCAATTTCAAACTTTCCAGCAATTCCAGTTTTAAAAAAAGAGAAAAATCAGGCATGGATATAATCTTTGAAAAACTCGAAACAATCACCTCGCTCCCCCAAAACCTGCCAATCGGAATGGCCAGCACCGTGGTCGTAATAATTCCAAGTAAAGTTCCTCCTGGGATTTTTTTTACCAAAAAAAATGAAGTTAAAAAAAGACCCAACATAAACGTGATAGTTTTCGCATTCAATGCGCCTTGAGTAATCAGTGTGGCAGGAGAAGCCACCACAAATCCAGCATTAACAAAACCAATCACCGCAATGAACAAACCAATTCCACAAGACACTGCATATCTAAGCTGCTTGGGAATCGCTTCCACTATTTTTGAACGGATATTGGACGCAGATAGTATGACAAAAAACACTCCCGACCAAAACACTGTCCCCAGCGCAACTTCAGGAGTAACATTCATTCCCTTGACCACAGAAAAAGTAAAATAGGCATTCAATCCCATACCTGGTGCCACGGCTATCGGGTTTTTGGCATAGACACCCATTAAAATACTGGAAAAAACGGTAATCAAAATAGTAGCTGTAGCCACACCACTTTGAGGTAGTCCCGCTTGACCTAATATGATCGGATTAACGATAACAATATACCCCATGGCCAGAAAAACAGTTATCCCCGCCAAAATTTCAGTTTTTAAATTCGTACCATTTTCCCTTAACTCAAAATATTTCTCAAACATAATCAACATCCCCTACCTAAGACAGTAACTTGTTAAGCAAACCTTTTGCTTCCAATGCCATCAAATCCGAAAAGCCACCAATCAATTTTTTATCTATAAAAATCATTGGAACTGTATCCCAATTATGAGTATCCATCAATTCTTCAAATACAGACCTGTTTTGCTCAACATCAATGGCTTCAAATTCAATCTTTTTTTGGATTAAAAATTCCTTGGCCTTCCTACAATAAGGACACCATTTCTTTTCATAAATCATTATTTTTGCCACACATCACCTATTTTTCATTTATTCATTAATTGTGCAAAAAATTTCTTTTATAATCCAGAAAAATCCATTATTAATATTTATACCTGTTTCGCTTTTTTTAAGGAGTTTGAATTTATGGGTAAAAGCATTAAGGATGCCTTACAACAAGCTGGCTTTAAAGCAAGTCGTCAGGAAAATGAAAGACCAAAACTGGCAAAAAAACAAGTTACCAAAAAAGTCAAACATCAAGAAACCCGCAATTATTGTGAAGTATGCAACAATATTTTACCTGATGTGGAAAAGTATCAACATAACAACCCGACCATTCGAGTACAGTGGATTTGTGCCCGATGCGCTGATATCAATCAAATTCCTGACCGTACCCGGGTAACCAGTCAAAGCGAATTTTCTAAAACTGGTATCTTCCATCGGGAATTCCACTAAAAATTGCCTCTTCTTTAAAAATTCCAATTTTATGTTAAAATCTTGGTATGTCTAAAATAAGAAAAATTTTATTTTTAAATCCCAAAGGTGCCCTGAGCATTGTGGAAGTTTTTATTGCTGCAGCCATATCTCTGATCGCCTATTACTCATTTACCAGCATGTATGACCAGGATCATGACAATATAGTCAGACTGGAAACCAAATGGCAGGCCCAACTGACCGCTGAAAGCATTGCCAGCACCATATCCTCTTTAAAAGTTGAAAAGATGTACAATCTTATAATGGATAATTCTCTGTTACTAGGCACTGAATATGCATCCAACTCGAAAAATCCAAAAACAGGATGGCTTAAATCCTGGGTCAAGCTTACCCCCAGGATTATCAAAGTTTCCTACCAGGTGAACGTCTATGACAAAAATCGAACCACTCGTATGCCAAATAAAAACGCCCCCTGTTTCCAATCCCTTGATCATTTTAAAAGATGCCACAAAGAGATAATTGCCAACGTAACCTTTAATTTTAAAAAAGAAGATATTGCAAATCATTTAGTGCAAAATGTGAGTTGGACGACATGGATAATGGGAAAAGAACTACCAAATTTATTTTAAAAAGTTTTACAGGAACTACCATGATAGAAATTGTCGTTACCGTGGCGCTGGCGGGTATTGTCATCGTGGGACTTCTAATGATTACTCGAAGCAAGGACTCCTTTCTCCAGGACTCCTCCGATAAATATGAAAGCATCGCCAGTCTGATGATTCCTGTAAAAAAGCTTAAAAGAGATATTGCGCTGGCAAACCAAATTAAATATAAAAAAAACCAGGAACTGGAAATCCAAACAAGCGTTTTTAGAGATAATAAACTGGAAGAATTCACCATCGTTTATAAAAACAGCAATTGCCCCTTCGGAGTGTGGGGCAAGAGTGCTCCGTCTCGATCTGGTAAAAAAGCCGGTGACACCAAAACCGTTCCCTGTTTGATCAGAACGAACAAAAGTTCAACCCCCCCACACATTGAAAATTTTCTGGGAGTGCAGGCCGTGCGTTTTTGCAAAGGTGGAAGTGACTTCATTGGTAATTACAAAAATATGAAAACCGACATGCCAGAGGCATACAATAATCCTGGTTTAAAAAATACTGATCTTTCCGAAAGGCGTTTTATGGCCGAATTCATTGACCGAAAAAACCGGACCATCGCTTTAACGATTGATCTTGGCAATTTGTATGAAGATACCCTTCGGGACAAAGTTCAAATCACCCGGTAGTTTTACAGAAACAAAATTAAAACCCGAAAACGGGACAACAAATCTTTTTACTTGTGTTTAGGTTAAAAATTTGACAATATTTTTTAAACAGACTTTAACCACTGGCCAAGCTCCACCTGATGGAAACTAGTTATTGCAAAGAAATATTATCCAAAGAATTTGATCGAAGACGTTATCGAAACCCAATGTATTCTCTCCGGGCATTTTCCCGAGATTTAGGGATCGGCTGCACTTCATTGTCTGATCTACTGGCAAGTAAACGAAAGTTATCCCGTAAAAATCTACAAAAAATAGCTAAAAAGCTGGCACTTTCTCCCAAAGAAGAGAGTGCTCTTCTTTTTGAAGGGAAGGGTTCTAAAAAACCGACTTCTGCAGAAATTGAAACCATCCAATTGGCAGAGGATACCTTTAGATTAATTTCTGAATGGCATTATATGGCCATTTTAAATCTCACCAAAATAAAACATAACAAAGCTGATCCTAAATGGATTGCCAATCGGCTCGGCATTGTTGAAAGTGATGCCCAAAGTGCTCTGGAAAGGCTCCAGAGGATGAAAGTTATTGAGATCCAGGATCATCGATTGGTACGCACATCCCTGCCTCTTTCTACCACCAGGGATATTCCTTCTTCGGCGATCAAAAAATACCATCATGAAACATTGGATCTCGCACACGATGCTTTAGAGAAAATTGATATAAAATTACGAGAATTCAGCACAATTACAATGGCCATTGACTTAAATCAATTAGAAAAAGCAAAAAATGTTCTAATGTCAACCAAGAGGAAGATTGCCGAACTCTTAGAAACCGGCAATCCCACTGAAATATACACATTATCGTTTCAGTTATTCCCCTTAACGAAAATTAATGTGGAGAAATAAAATGAAAAGAATGGTGATTATTTTTCTTATGATTATCAGTCAAAATGTTTTTTCTTGGGATGAAGTCAACAACGGCGGTGGAGCAGCAGAAGGAACACTCACCTATACTTTTTTAAACGTTGGTAAATACATTGACTTGTGTTTAAGCAGCGACATCTGTCAAATCAGTGAACGAGAAAAAGAAATTCTTTCTCAAATAAAAGGCAGCTTAGAAGAGGAATTTGCGCAGGAAAAACCGCTCATTTTCATATCGGAAAGTAGTAATCCCGGCACATTTATCATCGACGGCGAAATAAAAATAGCCAAGACCGGAAGTGCGGTTGGCGGTCCCATTTATTTCAACCTTGACCTCCTTTATTTCAAAAATAATCTAGGTATCTATGAATCCATTGATATTAAAACCGCTATCGGTATTATCATTCATGAACTTGGTCATCACCATAATATTCAAGATCATAGCTTTTTGGATGCCCTGGGAGCCAAAGTTGCCCTAGGTCTTAATAAGCATATCCAGGTTTCATCTTTTTTTAGTTTCAACGACCAGTTACAAGTTATAGTGCTAAACGAGAAAAAAGATAATTCCTTTCCTCAAATTTTACTTAGAGTCTATGATGATTTAATTGATATATCTGATGAATTTAAAAAGAAATTAAAATGTAATTTTATGGCCTTCCCCAACTTGATTGATATTCTGCCAGGCATCTCAATATCCTTTAAGCGTCCCAAAGGTGCGGTATTTCATAACATTCACTGGACCAATAATACTAAAATAGAAAAGCTGATCACCTGTACCACCGTGAATCCGGATAAATGTTTTGATAATAACAAAGATGTCCATGTGGAAAACTTTTATATAAAAGGTAATTTGTCCAATCTTTGTGATAAAGATGCCACCTTATTCACTGGAAATAAGGACTATCGTGCCCGTATCAAATTTTCTGCCTATGCCTACAAAAACAAGAGCAATACTTTTAAATTTAAATTCAAAAAAGGCTCCGTAAAAATCAAACAGCTATGGGAACCTTGGTGGCAGATTATCAGTCTGAACCTCATCAATTATTAATTTGTTCGGATACAGTGCGGGCCACTTTTATCGTAGCATCAACACTGATACCCTCTAGATAGTTGCCCACTAAATATATTCCCTTATACTTAAGGGCCATTTCGCTTAATTGCTCTTTGATTTGTTTATGTCCCATATTGAAAAGGGGTATGGCATTTTCGATGCGCCTAAGCTTAACATATTGATACTTACCATGCACTTGCAGGATTGGTTGTATATCCTTTAAAACCAATTCAATGATTTCTTGATCGGAAAGCTTCAACATCTCCTCTTTTTGAGGTCCCCCCAGATACACCTTTATCATCTTTTCATCTTCTGGAGTTCGATTTGGAAATAAGCTTGATGAGAAAAGTGCCCCTAAAATATTCAGCTTTTCTTTTGAAGATGATAAAAATCCAAATCCATCCAGTGGATGCAATACCTCTTCTTTTTTCCAGCTCATAGTCACCGTAGCAACGTTGGCGTAGGGTATCCGGTATAAGATATCTGCATAGTCCGGATAGGTATTTTTAATGATGCTGGCAGCCTCCATCGCCCTGGTTGCTAAAACAACTTCCTTTGCATAAAAAATGCCTTTTTCAGTATAAACCTGATACCCGGCATCTTCTTTTGAGATTTGGGTAACCAGACACTCCGTTTGAATCTCTGCCCTATATTTATTATGAACATGATGGGACAAATCCCCCATACCTTTTTTCAAAGACAAGAAAAAGGTCTTTTTTCCATCATTGGTTTTTTGCACATTTCTTTTCTTAAAAAAAAGTAAAAATAAAAGCAAACTCCTATAATTTTTTTCAATATCTTTCAGTTTGGGAAACATGGAATTGATATCCAGCTGGGAAATATCCCCAGTGCAGATACCCTTAACCATGGCATCTAAAATCACCTCGGTCACCTCTTTTCCGAATCTACGATTACCAAAATCCTTGATACTCTCCTCAGATGGACCTTTTAAGACAAAAGGTTCTAAAAATAACCTGCATTTAGCGGCAAAAGAAAGCAGGTCAGATTTAAAAAAACTGATTGGATCTTCTGGCAGTGGATGGATTTTTCCATTTCTAAAAATATATCGATGGTAGGCTTCGGGCCGATTACTGATAATTTGATCGGCAAGCCCCACCTCACAAATAAAATCGTAAGTATTTTTATAACTTTTTAAAAATGCATTGGGCCCTATTTCCAGCAAGTGATTGCGATCCGTAGCACTTTGAACCAGTCCTCCACATCTTGCACTTTTTTCCAAAAGAATGACTTTAAAATTCTTTTTCTTTAAATAATGTAGTACCCCAAGACCACCAATTCCGCCTCCCACAATAACTACATCATAATAATTATTCAACTTATCTCCCCTATGATATTAGAAAGCCCATCTTATTCAGATGGGCCCCCATTTTAAGCAATCAAAAAATTAAAAATTACATCATTTCTTTAAAAGCTTTTCCTGGACGGAATTTAGGAAGAGTTTTTGCTTTAATCTTAATTTTCTCTCCAGTAGAAGGATTTACACCAGTTCTGGCTTTTCTTTTAACTTTGCAAAAAGAACCAAAACCAACCAAAGATACATCGTCGCCTTTTCTAACGGTTTTCTTGATGGTTTCAAGCATAACTGTTACAAAAGTGTCAGCATCTTTTTTAGTCATGTGACTAAGAGTTTTTTCGTTCAAAATGTTTTCGATGAGTTCTTTTCTGTTCATAATGTCTCCTTAAAAATTAATATCATATACAAATTTTAAATCGTAAAATTTACATATGTCAACCATTGATTTTTTTATTGTTTAAAACTTCGACCAGATCATGGTCTTGGGACATGACAACCACCTCTATTCGACTGGCATGTCCTTTTGATAATCCCAGTAAGGTGAGATCTCTCTTAGCTTGGAAATCACCTTCGGTAAAACATTGATAATTTTTTCTAAATCTTTTTTCGAATTAAACCTGCCAAACGAAACTCTAAGTGACCCATGGGCATAGGTAAAAGGCACGCCCATAGCCTGCATGACGTGAGAAGGGGCCAGTGAGCCAGAGGAACAAGCTGATCCAGTGGAAATACAAATTCCTTCTTCGTTCAAAGCATAGAGGATACTCTCCCCCTCAATCCCATAGAAACTGATATTGGAGGTATTCGCAATTCTAGGTGCCGCTCCCCCATTTATTTTTACATATGGAATATAATCCACCACAAATTTCTCAAACTGGTCTCTCAATTCCAAAATACCAGAAGCACCTTCATCTAATTCTTTTATAAGAAGTTCACAGGCTTTTTTAAACCCGACTATATAGGGGACATTCTCCGTACCTGCCCTCATCCCTCTCTCTTGATGCCCCCCCAGCATGATAGGCCGAATTGCAGTGCCTTTTTTAGCATACAAAACTCCAATCCCCTTGGGAGCATAAATTTTATGCCCGGAAAAACTAAGTAGATCCACATAAGTGAGCTTTTGGGCAAGATCAATATCGAGTTTCCCCACAGCCTGGGTGGCATCAGTATGAAACATAATTTTAGGATCAGTCAGTTTGACGATACGGGACAGCTTATCGATGGGAAAGATGACCCCTGTTTCGTTATTAGCATACATTATCGAGACCAGGGCTGTGTCACTTCTTATGGCCTTAATCAAATCCTTAATACTCAAATTTCCAGCAGTATCAACATCTAGATAGGTAACGGTAAAACCTTTTTTTTCAAGATCATGACACACTTCCAAAACTGCTGGATGTTCAACTTTGGTGGTGATGATGTGTTTTCTATCAACATTTGCATCCAGTACGCCATTTATCGCAAAATTATTACTTTCGGTAGCCGAACCAGTAAAAATAATTTCCGTATCGAACTTGGCATTTAACATTTTTTTGACCACCGATCTTGCCTCATCGATTGCTTGTTTGGAAATGCGAGCTTCCTTGTAGGCACTGCTGGGATTATAAAAAAAGTTTTCAAAATAAGGGATCATGCTTTTAACGACGGCTGGATCAACAGGAGTGGTAGCATTATTATCTAGGTAGGTAACCATCTTTTCTTCCTTATACATCTATCACAACCACCTTTTTATCCACCCGATCATGAAGATATTGTTCCATTTTTCTTTTATCTTGATCATTTTCGAAAATACAATAAACCATATGATCTTTGATATCCACCAACTCAACATAATTCAACTCGGTCTTGGCACCGTTTTCAAATTCTCTAAGCAGGGCTTCGTGAATTTTTTTCGTTTCCATCAATTTTTTATCATCCGAAACTTTCACTTGTCTGCCCCATACTTCTTGAATAATCGCATTTAATCCGTCGGGACTGTTAACACACATCCCGCATCCGCCACCAGCTTTGATGGTATTTTTAATATCTTCGGGGTCTTGCAATTTCAAATCGTGAACCTTCCTTTTGATAAAATTATCCGAAAGTCCAAAACAATGGCACACCATTTTCCCGTCATCATGATCGGGTTGATCATTGTTTTCAAAACCCAATAATTGCAACCCTCGTTTTTTTGCCCAATCGCTAACCGCCACTTTCAAAACTTCTGTACCCATAACACTACAATGGATTTTTTGCGTCGGCATTCCTCCCAAAAAATCCACAATATCCTGACTGGTAATTTTCATGGCCTCTATCGGAGTCAGTTTTTGCGCCTCGATCATGAGACATAAGGCTTCTGACGAAGCAATCGCAGAAGTGCAACCGAAAGTTTTATATTTGGCCTCAATGATCACATCTTTTTTGGGATCCATAGAATCTTTTTTTACTTTAAAATAAAACACCATCGCATCACCACAAGCAATTGATCCATAACTGCCGGTTCCATCAGGATTTTCAATAGTTCCAAAATGAGACTGTTCCTTGTTAGTAATCGCTTTCATAAAAAGATCTTTAACTTTGTCGCTATATTCCCAAGCCATCATCCACTCCATTTGTTTTATAAACATCCATATAGCACATTTAATTCATAGACAAAACACTGATTTTTTTTTTACCCAGAAGATTCAAGTAGGATATAAATATTTAATATTAAAGACTTATAATACGATTGATACAGGCAATACTTTGTTCTTTTACCAAAAAACCAATATCATATCCGCCAAAGGAGAAAGTGAATTCACTTTTTTGCCCCTTCCTGGGGTGGCTGCGAAGATAGGAAGGACGGGGATCTTGGGCCACAATTTCTCTGACCAGCTTGATAAATTCCGAAGCATTGGTTTCATTTTTTTTAATAAATTCTCTCACCCCGGAAGAAAATGTAACCTTTAGGAGAGGTTTTTTAAGAGGAAGTTTGGCAATCCACCCTCGCTTGGTATTGTTGAGCCGGTCCGAATCAGCAATGTAGGGCTTGATATCCAGCACGGGGGTCTTATCTATCATATCAATTCCGCTGATATGTATATATACTCTATCCTTTTTTCTTACAATTCCATCAATTTTCACCGCGCTCATCCCTATGAAGTTAGGACGCTGAGGCGATCTGCTGGCAAAAACCCCCATCTTCTTGTTTCCACCAAGACGTGGAGGTCTCACAGTCGGTGACCAGGTTTTTTTTATAGCATATTTATGAAATTGAAAAATCACCCACAGATGGGAAAACCCGCTCAAACCTTTTTCTATTCCAGGTTGCGAAAATTCCGGGGCAAGTTCAATGATGGCCTTTAAGTTTTTAATAAGGCCTGATCTTCGAGGGACCCCGAACTTATCTGGAAATGGACTTCTAACAATACCTATAGGCCTGAATGTAATTTCTTCCAAGGGATTATTTCTCCAACGAAGCCTTCATGATGCTCTCTAACAGGGCAATAATATCCTCCTCTCTTTGGACCAGATCGGAAATTTTTTTATTATTTAGAAAAATAGTCGGCGTATAAGTGATATTGAGTTGATAACCTCGCTCCAACTCTTGATTTAACTTATCAGAAGCATAATCCTTCAAACATGCTGCGAATTTTTCCTGATTAAAATTGAAATGTTTAATTGAACTGTGCAGCCACTCCTTGGAAATTTGTTTTTGATGCTTGAATAAATAATCATGATATGGCCAAAATTTACCTTCTTGGTCTGCACAAATAGCATACTTTGCTGACAGACATGCATTGTTATGAAATTTATCCTTGATCGTGCGGTTACATTTATCATCAAGCGGGAAATTTAAAAAATATATTTTCACCAGCCCTTCAAAATGGCGCATTAACCGCAGTAAAATGGCTCCCCTTAAGGAACAAAATGGACACTCAAAATCACTAACTTCCAAAAAAACAAATGGTGCATCCTCTGCCCCTTTAAATGGTAGATTTTTAAAGTCAATCGCTTGCGATGGCAATTCGTTATAGATCTCCAAAATCCCTTTTTCCTGATTAGCTGATTGCTCTGGTGGCAAAACCTCCGATTCAAAATGAGTTTTAAATAAAAGACAAACCGCCGTAGAAATAATAATGCAAAAAAACACCATTAAAAGATAAACCAGGCTCTCCCTAATATGCGCAAACTTTAAAATCTCAACTAATTTTTTCAGCCCTTCCTTGTAATCTATCTTAAGGAGCAGTTGATAGTTAAAAATGGCCATCAGAATTATACAGACATATAATCCTATGCACATGATGCAAACCGCTTTGACAAAGATAAGGGAAGCTAAAAACTGTCTAAGAGAAAATAGCAGCATCACCAGAAGCACGATAAAGGAAAGATTCAAATCCCTGCTGACGTCTGTTTTCTTAAAATAAAATAAATGAATAAACAGACCCAATAAAAACAGATAAGCAAAAACTCCAAGCCCGGCTGCCGGCATTCCTAAAAATCGGGCATAAGAACTAAGCGCCACCGAATCACAATCAATAAAAGAATTAATTGTACAAAAGCTACTTGTGATCGGTCTGGCAATTTCCATCTGATAGTGATGCCATGTCAGATAAAGAGAATCCAACAAAGCCAAAACATTCACCCCGATAAGTGGAATTGCCCATTTTCGATTAATCAACTTACTCCTCCCTAATTAAACTTCAAATGATCCACATTGGTTTATCTTCAAAGTTTTCATATCTTGGACGGTAGCGATTGATGTCATAAAATTTTGATACATCTACCAATTTTTTATAACTAATGACAACATCCAATGGGACACTTTCATAACGCCCCTTTCTTAAACAAACCATGATTCCACTTTTTCCTTCCATAATATAGCTCATGGCTAAATTAGCAAATGCCATCGAAACCATGGAATCAATCGCATCGGGATCCCCAGACCTGACCAGATATCCCAATCTTTGGGTAATAGAGGAAATTTTCTCTCCGCCATTATATTTAGGGGAAAGTTCCTTTAACTTGAGTGCCACCAAATCCCCAATGCCCCCAAGCTTCTTATGGCCAAAACCATCCTTCTCATCATTTTCAAAAATCATCTCACCACCTTCAAACATTGCTCCTTCCGAAACAAACAACACTGAATAGGCGCTAGGGTTATTTCTTTTATCGTAAACCATCAGCTCGGTCAGTCTATCAATATCAAATTTATGCTCAGGAATAACACATCGGTCAGCCGCCCCCGCCAGACAAGGAATTAAGGACGAAAAGCCAGCGTATCTTCCAAAAACTTCCACCACTAAAAAGCGTTCATGACTTCCGGCACAGGTTCTAAGTTGTCTGGTGTAATGAACCGTTCGGGTAACACAAGTACTAAAACCAATACAATACTCCGTTCCCGAAACATCATTATCCATGGTTTTAGGAATTGCCACGCATTTAAAGCCCTGCTTATGCAAATGGGCACCATAGCTGAGCGTATCATCCCCACCAATCGGTATCAGATAATTAATCCCAAGATAATCCAGATTTTTAACCACTTCGGGTGTGAGATCGTTGTCATCCAATTGATATTCACTCTGCAATCGAAATGGAACATCATTTTTTTTAATATGAAGAGGATTCGTTCTGGCACTGTGAAGAAATGTCCCGCCTCTTCTGCCTACTGCCTGAACTGCGCTGATATCCAAAGGCATTACATATTTTTGCTCACTCAGAGGTTTATCTCGATCAATATTAATAAGTCCCTTCCATCCATTTTTAATCCCAATAACCTTGTACCCTTCCTTGACTGCTCTGATAGTGGCAGCCCGTATGGCCGGATTTAAACCTGGAACATCTCCCCCACCGGTCAAAATCCCAATCGTCCCTTTTGTCATAACCATCTCCTTAACAACTTCGTTGGAAACAATTTCATTTTATAAAAAATTCAATTAATCATATTATCTCTCGCTTATAGCATAAGATGTAGTGGGTAAATTTGTTTTTTAAGTTTAGAAACGATCAAGAATTAATTTTGATAAATTTGGTCAGGTTATTTTGCAGATTGTCTTTCGCTTTTTTAAGTTGAAATAGTCTCACTTAAGCGTTACCAATATTAGGTATATCTTTTTTAAACGAGGAGTTAATTATGACGATTAAAATTGGAATCAATGGCTTTGGCCGCATCGGCCGCACTGTCTTTAGAATTTTACAAAACCACAAAAATATTGAAGTGGTGGCCATTAATGACCTTGTACAGCCAAATGTATTGGCCCACCTTTTAAAATACGATTCAATCATGGGGCGATTCAAGGGTGAAGTGACGTCTTCTGAGGATTCCATAACTGTTAATGGAAAAACGATTAAAATAACGGCCGAAAAAGATCCTGCCAATATTGGTTGGGGAAATAAAAGTGTTGATATAGTGCTGGAATCAACTGGTATCTTTAGAGATAGAGCGGGCATAACCAAGCATATTCAAGGCGGAGCAAAAAAAGTCCTCCTTTCAGTTCCTTCCAAGAGTGCGGAAGATGTAGATGCCACTATCGTCTATGGTGTTAACTCAGATACCTTAAAAGCTTCTGATAAATTAGTTTCCAACGCCTCGTGCACAACCAACTGTCTTGCTCCTTTGGCCAAAGTCATTCACGACAATTTTGGAATTGAAAAAGGTCTCATGACAACCATTCACTCATACACAAACGACCAACAGGTTATAGATGCCCCACATAAAGATTTGAGAAGGGCCCGCAGTGCTGCCACCAATATTATTCCGACCTCTACTGGTGCGGCTAAGGCAGTTGGTTTGGTTATTCCTGCACTCAAAGGAAAACTTAATGGTTGTGCCATGAGAGTACCTACCCAGGTGGGCTCCCTGGTAGACTTGGTTGTCATCTTGAAAAAAAATGCCACCGTTCAAGAAATAAATGCCGCAGTTAAAGAAGCTGCCAACGGTCCTATGAAAGGTATCCTTTATTACACCGAAGATCCCATTGTTCTAACTGACATCATAGGTGATGCACACACTTCAATTTTTGATGCACAAAGTACCATGGTCATTGAAAATAACATGGTTAAACTGGTTTCTTGGTATGATAACGAATACGCATATTCTGCAAAATGTGTCAATTTATTTGAACTTATGGGAAAATCTCTCTAGCTAGAAAAAATGATCAATAAAAAAAGCCAAGAACATTCTTGGCTTTTTTATTTCCATTTATGTGTCGATCAAATACAAAGTTGTAAAAAATCTTCTGCCTTCAGACTGGCTCCCCCGACTAAAGCACCATCAATATCCTCTTGCGATAAAAGTTCTTTGATGTTCGATGGCTTGACACTTCCACCATACAAAATAATGGTTTCCTGCGAAGAAAGCTGCACTTGAGAAAGCATTTCATGACGAATGAAAGCATGCACTTCTTGTGCTTGTTCACTAGTTGCAGTCTTTCCTGTACCGATGGCCCACACTGGTTCATAGGCAATTTTAACTCTTCTTCTATATTTTTCAGAAATATTTTTTAGGCCATTTAAAATTTGATAGGCCACAACCTCTTTAGTTTTATTAGCTTCTCGCTCTTCCAAAGTTTCCCCGACACAAAAAATAACCCTTAGACCGCTTTGAAGTGCCTGCTGAGTTTTCGCATTCAATAATTCATCCGATTCGCCATAAATCTGTCTTCTTTCGGAGTGTCCTATCAGGGTAAAATGAACTCCCAAATCCTTAAGGGAAAATGGGGATAACTCTCCGGTGTATGCTCCAAACTGGTGATCGGCACAGTTTTGTGCACCGACTCTTATATCCAGCATGTTGGCATAGTCCATAACAGTTTTAAGATGCATAGCCTGCGGAGCAATCCAGGTTCGCACACCTCTTTTCTTTCCCTTCAAACCAACAAAAAAATGCTCAATTTCGGCCAAGGTTTGATTCATTTTCCAGTTTCCAACTATATACTTTTCTCTCGTCATAAAACACTCCTATTGATCAACAAAAACCTCCTTCATACTATAAAAACAAAAATAAACAAGCAACGTAAAACTAATATTTTGATTCCATCAATTTATTAGTTTATAGATATACAAACTTGACTGTTTCGATCATAATCAAGTGGAAAATTTATATTCATTTTAATAATTTTTTACTTTTTTTAAGGAGGGTTAATGAGCTCGATACCATGTTATTTTTGGATCGCTCCAATCGCATCAGTTTTAGCATTAATTTTTGCTCTGTATTTCTTTAAATCTGTCATGAGTTTTGACAGAGGAACAGATCGAATGAAAGAAATTGCCGGGTATGTTCAAGAGGGCGCTTATGCTTATTTAAGAAAGCAGTATAGCGTAGTGGGACTTGTATTTATCGTACTCGTTCTTCTGTTAACTATTCTAGCTTTCATGGGTATTCAAAATCCCTTCGTTCCCGTCGCCTTTTTAACCGGCGGTTTCTTCTCAGGTTTATGTGGTTTCATAGGTATGAAAACTGCAACAGAGGCCAGTTCAAGAACTGCTTGGGGGGCCAAACAATCTCTAAACCAAGGTTTAAAAGTTGCTTTCCGCGCTGGCGCAGTCATGGGACTAGTGGTAGTGGGTTTCGGCTTACTTGATATCACCTTATGGTACTGGGGATTAAATATGTTATACGACCATAATATTTTTGGTCTCTCAGTCAGTCTCGCTGAACATATTGGTCTGGTTTCTGCCGGTGCCACTTTTGATCCAGCTTGGCTTGCCGACGAAATATTTATAAAAGGTAAAATGGTTGCCGTAACCACCACGATGCTAACTTTTGGTATGGGTGCTTCAACTCAAGCTCTTTTTGCGAGAGTCGGTGGTGGTATTTATACCAAAGCCGCTGACGTGGGTGCTGACCTGGTTGGAAAAGTTGAAGCTAATATTCCAGAAGACGATCCAAGAAACCCGGCCACCATTGCTGATAACGTCGGTGACAATGTTGGTGACGTTGCAGGTATGGGTGCTGATCTCTACGAATCCTATTGTGGATGTATTTTAGCAACAGCAGCTATCGGAGCTTCACTGGCAGTTTCAGGAGACAAACTTTTATCTTATGTCATCGCTCCCATGGTTATCGCTGGTATAGGTTCCGTCTTATCAGTCATCGGAATTTTCTTGGTGAGAACCAAAGAAGAAGCCACTCAAAAGAATCTGCTTACCGCTCTTGGTATCAGCGTTTGGGTTCCATCCCTCTTAATCGCCATTGCAGCGTTTATTGTTCTACCAATACTCGGTCTTGATTGGAAAATTGCTCTTTCCGTTATGACCGGTCTGCTTGCTGGTATTATCATTGGTCAATCAACTGAACATGATACTTCAGATGAATATGCACCCACCAAAGGTATCGCAACTGCAGCCCAAATGGGACACGCAACTACTATCATTGAAGGGATTGCCGTAGGGATGAAGTCCACTGCCATTCCGGTACTGACCATTTCTGCTGCCATCGTTCTCTCTTACGCCTTCGCTGGTGGTCTCACCAATTTTTCAATGGGACTTTACGGAATCGGTTTTGCGGCAGTTGGTATGCTGGCAACTTTGGGGGTAACTTTAGCTACCGATGCTTACGGCCCAATCGCCGACAACGCCGGAGGAAACGCTGAAATGGCTCACCTCGGTCCAGAAGTCAGAGTTCGAACCGATGCACTCGATATGCTTGGCAATACCACTGCAGCCACCGGTAAAGGTTTTGCCATTGGTTCAGCAGCCTTAACCGCACTGGCACTTCTAGTTGCTTATATTGAGGAAGTTCGAATTTGGATTGGAAAATATGCCACTGAAGCTGGTGGAATTTTCGAGATTGGTGGAATTAAATTTGCGGCCAATAAAATGCAAGCCGCCGCCACTGGAGCAATTGATGTATCAAGCGCCCAAATCAGCAGTTTTGTAGAAGCCTATGAATTAACCATCATGAATCCTTATGTACTGGTCGGAATGTTTATAGGATCAATGGTTGCCTTTTTATTCTGCGCTTTAACGATGAAAGCAGTTGGAAGAGCAGCGCAAGCAATGGTTGCTGAAGTTAGAAAACAATTTAAGGAAATCCCAGGCATCATGGATGGGTCAGGAAAACCAGACTACGCCAGATGCGTTGCGATCTCCACTAAAGGTGCTCAAAAAGAAATGATTATACCTTCCTTTTTGGCCATTCTGGTACCCGTGGCCACCGGACTTTTAATTGGTGTCACCGGTGTTTTTGGTCTATTAATTGGAAGTTTGACCACTGGTTTTGCACTGGCAATCATGCTCAATAACTCAGGTGGAGCATGGGACAATGCTAAGAAATTTGTTGAAAAAGGAAATTTCGGGGGCAAGGGCAGTCCTACCCACAAATCATGCGTAACTGGTGATACCGTAGGTGATCCCTTCAAAGATACTTCAGGACCTTCACTCAATATCCTTTTAAAAGTTATGAGTATGGTTTCAGTTGTTTTCTCTGGCGTTGTTGTTGCTTACGGTGGATGGCTACAAAAACTACTTGATTATCTTTTTTAGTTTTTAAGTTAATATAAAAAAGATGGCCACTGTTAAACCAGTGGCCTTTTTTTTAACATTAATTGGGATCACAAGTGTTATTGGCCGCATTCAGCGTATAACCAGATTCACAGTAGTACAGCTGGCAAACTGAATAAGCGCTCCATACATTATTTTGACAGGAACGCGTTCTAATCCCGCTACCATGAACACCTGTACAACTTTGAGTCGCATAAACCGAACAAATGCATCTATTGTTGGTTACGTCCATTAAATAATCTGTATTATTAACTCCTGCACACTCTTTTAATACGCACGGTCCCCAACTGGACCAGACTCCGTTTTGACAAAAATGTTTTTGCATTCCAGTTCCATTTTCTACCGAACACATTTGAGTTGATAGATTTTGACAAGTAACAGGAACACATTGCTGATTTTTAACCTCATAGCCTGCAACACATTTCTCTTTTAAACATTCCCCGTAAGGTCCCCAGATTCCATTCGTGCAACTCCTCACTTGAATACCAGATCCTGTTGAATCCGAGCAACTTTGGGTATTACTTTCCAGACAGGTCTTAATTACACAACTACCATTGATAAGTTCGGCATTACTATTACACTTAACCGCTTTACAAACTCCATATGCGGACCACACACCATTATTACAAGTTCTACTTTGAATTCCAATTCCATTAGTGGCACTACAAGAACGCGATGAAATTCCTCCACATGTAGTTGGCCTGCAGGAATTAGCTACCAAACTAAAACCATTATTACAACTAGTCGCTGTACAATCACCGTAATCACTCCACTGCCCAAGATTACAATACCTAGTTTGAACACCTATCCCATTTTCAACATAACAGGCAAAAGCACTATTGCCCACACACTCAACCGCCACACAAATACCATTTTGCACCACATATCCACTATTACAAAAGGAAGCCTTGCAAGAGCTATATGCCGACCACACACCATTAGTGCACGTTCTACTTTGCACCCCAGTTCCGTTACTGACGGTACATGTTCTGGCACTATCACCTTCACAAACATTCAAAATACAAACATTATTTTCAAATCTATATCCGGCATCACATGAGCTGATGGCACATGTTCCCCAATTACTCCACACACCCAAACTGCACTCTCTGGTTTGCATTCCACTGCCGTGGTTTTCACTACAGGCCCTGGTGGCATCGCCGATGCAAACCATGGCGCTACAAAGTCCCCCCACCAGCTGGTAGCCCTGGTTACAAGTTTGGGCAATACAAGCTCCCCAGGCTGACCAAGTTCCATTATTGCATGTTCGTATCTGATGCCCCATCCCGTTTTGCACTCCACACACCTGAGTATTTTCCCCAGCACAAGTCGGTAACACACACGCATTATTTTCCAAACGATAACCTTGATTACAACTTTGAACCGTACAAGCTCCCCAGGCTGACCACACTCCCAAATTACACGTTCTCGCCTGCCCCCCGATCCCATTGGTCACCGTGCATGACTGAGTGGAAAGTCCGGAACACACCGTTGGAGTACATGTGTTTCCTGACTTTACATAACCGGAATTACAACTACTAACCAGGCAGCCACCAAACGCCGACCAAACTCCGTTAGTGCAAGTTCTATTTTGAATTCCAACTCCATTTGTTATCCCGCAAGCTTGCGAGGTACTTCCTGTACATACGTTGGTAAGACACTTATTATTTTCCAAATGATAACCTTGATTACAACTTGTAACCGTACAGCTACCAAACGCCGACCACACCCCATTAGTGCAAGTCCTATTTTGAATTCCAACTCCATTTGTTACCCCGCAAGCTTGCGAGGTACTTCCCGTACACACATTGGTCAGACAAGTATTATTTTCCAACCGATAACCTGTATTACAACTTTGAGCCACACAAGCTCCCCAGGCTGACCAAGCTCCATTGTTACACGTCCTACTTTGACTGCCAATTCCATTTGCCACTGAACACGCCTGATTTGTTGCCCCTGTGCAACCTGACAAAACGCAGGTATTAGCTGATGGCACATAGCCTGTATTGCAACTTTGAACCGTACAAGCTCCCCAATCGGACCACACGCCGCTTGCACAAGTTCGACTTTGAATTCCTGATCCGTTTTGAATTGCGCACGATTGAGCGCTACCACCAGCACACGTGTTAACCACGCAATAATTATTAATTAACACGCTTCCAGAAACACACGAATCAATCAAACACGATCCCGATATAAGCATAGGCCCATTACTGGTATCAACACAGTTTTTTAACATGGTTGCCTTGGCTGCCCCATATTTTTCATTGGTGCAATCAACTTGCTCACTTTGCCCAACGGTACATGTACCCGTCGATGTGTCAGTATTATCAACATGATTGGTATCATCGGTGCTGGTAAGTTGAGAGCTGGATTTGGAATTTTTGGCCTTCACTCCGCTTTCAAAACAACCGGTTAAAAATAAAAAAGTAAAAATAAACAAGCCCCAGTAAATAATTTTAACCTTCATCATGATTTACTCACTTTAGAAAACAAAAAAGCTCCCACTCTATTGTAAGCCATACCAGTATTTTTTTGGAATATATTTTAATAACATACTGTTTTTACTAAAATTATGACGACCTTCAAACGTTTCAATTTGCCTTTCTTTGTACTTAAGTCCCAGTTATCCAATACATAATGGTGATTTAGGAGAGGACAAACTTGCATCATATTCCTTTTGCCGAAAGTGCTGATCTAGTGATAAGAACTACCCACTTTAACCGCATCCTCGACAAGGATTAATTGTGAAAGATCTCAAAGTGAATGATCTCTTTATAATTGAAGAAAAAAATAAAAAGGAACTGGCCGAAAACCTCCATGATCATTTGGGTCAAGCATTGGCCATGATCAGACTTACTTTAAAAAAAATACAAGGGAATGCTGTCTTTTGCGGACTGGATGGAGAAATAAATTATGCACTATCTTTAACCGAAAAATGCATAAAATACTCCCGTGACATGGTCACCGAATTGAGTCCCATGACCTTGCATAAATTTGGTCTTGGCGTGGCAATCGAAAACCTTATCGAAAATTTACAACTACGCCACAGCCTAAAGATTAACTTTGATCATGATAAAATCCCAGACCTGGGAGAAAACCAACGCATTTATCTTTACCGCTCCATTAGTGAGCTACTCATCAATATCGTAAAACATTCGAAAGCTTCCATGGCTTCTATCCGTTTTATGTTTAACGACAGGGCATTAATAATAAAAATAGAAGACAATGGCATTGGCATAAAACCAAATCAAAATTTTGGTTTTGGCCTTATGAGTGTTATGGAAAGAATTAACTGTCTAAATGGTCATTTTTTAATCAAACCACAACCAAAAGGAACCTTGATCAGTATAGAAATTCCTCTTGATCCAAGCGAGCACCCACGATGAGGAAAATAAATATTGCCATTGCCGATGATCATAAAATTGTCCGAGATGGACTTCGCTCGCTGATTGAGAAAAAATCAAAAACCCTGACGATCGTTGGTGAGGCCCAAAACGGAAATGAATTACTTAAACTTTTTGAAAATAATTGTATTGATCTTGCCATCATAGATATCTCAATGGGACCAATGGACGGACTTTTAGCAACCCAAATGATAAAAAAAGACTACCCTAATACCAAAATTTTAATCTTATCCATGCATAAGGAAAAACATTTTGTTTTATCTGCACTGAAGGTCTGCGCCGATGGCTACATTCTTAAAGAATGTGCCTTTGAAGAACTAATACTTGCCATTAAAACCGTACTTGATAATAGAATCTTTTTAAGCTCAACCATTAATGATCTGGTCATCCAAGAATATTTAAACTTACAAAATCCTTCTCAAAAGTGCGAAACCAATGCGTCCAGCTTAACTCCCAGAGAAAGCGAGATCTTAAAATTAATCGCAGATGGACTCTCCACCAAAGAAATCGCCCACCAGTTAAATGTCAGCCCTAAAACTGTAGAATCTCATCGTTTACAAATCATGGAAAAATTAAAAATCACTTCTGTTGCCCAGCTGATCCGCTTTGCAATCAAAGAAGGTATAAGCCCCTTATAAAAACCAGTAAGGAATTTCCTATCCATTCCCAGGAAAATCCTGATTGATGAAATGCACCTGAAAAGTTTTAATATCATTCAAAATGATATTTTTTTATTAATTTACAAGGAGACATTATGACATTCCAACCCGGAAATACTGGTTTCATGCTACTGGCAACCAGCCTAGTTATGTTAATGACCCCAGGTCTGGCTTTTTTTTATGGCGGATTAGTGGGCAGAAAAAATGTTTTGGCAATTATGATTCAAAGTTTTGTATCCATGTGTACGACCACGGTTATGTGGTTTTGTGTGGGATACTCGCTTTGTTTTAGTGGCGATATCGGCGGAATAATTGGAAACCTTGACCATGCTTTTTTAACAGGTATAAGTTTAAATGATGCCTTCACCGGCAATAACCAGATCCCATTATTTGTTTTTATTGCCTACCAAATGATGTTTGCTATCATCACTCCGGCATTAATTACTGGCGCATTCACCAACCGGATTCGTTTTGGTGCTTACATGATTTTTTTAAACCTGTGGTTACTCTTTGTTTACTTTCCATTCGTCCATATGGTTTGGGGTGGAGGATTACTTCAACAATGGGGAGTCTTGGATTTTGCAGGTGGAATCGTAGTCCACGCGACAGCAGGCATGGCCGCCCTGGCTTCCGTATTTTTTATTGGTCAAAGAAAAGTCACCGAGCATGGTCCCCATAGCATTCCCCTAGTGGCCCTTGGCACAGGTCTTTTATGGTTTGGATGGTATGGTTTTAATGCCGGTTCCGAGCTTCAAGTAGATGCCATCACCGGACTGGCCTTTTTAAACACCGATATCGCTGCATCCTTTGCCGGTTGCACCTGGCTGATTATCGACTGGATACGAGAGAAGAAACCGAAATTTGTAGGCCTATTAACCGGTTCGGTTGCCGGTCTTGCAACCATTACTCCGGCAGCTGGTTTTATTTCGATTCAATCGGCAGCCATCGTTGGAATCTGCGCAGGAATCGCTTGTTATCTAGCCGTTATGTATAAAAATAAAAAGAAATGGGATGATGCCCTCGATGTTTGGGGCGTTCATGGTGTTGGTGGCGTCCTAGGTGTTATATTACTAGGCGTATTTGGTTCAAGCGCTATCAATCCGGCAGCCACTGATGGCCTGATTTATGGAAATTTCCATTTCTTTTTAAAGCAATCGATTGCTGTCCTCGGCGCATCCCTCTATGCATTTATTTTTACATATGTCATGTTACAACTTATTAACATGGTCACCAAAGTAAGAGTTGATGAAGATGAAGAAACCGAAGGCCTAGATGCCGCTCTACATGGCGAAAGTGCATATTTATAAATTGGGAAATTAAAGGATTAAAATCATGAAAAATATTTTTTTAATTCTAAGAAGAACTGACTTATTTTTGTAAGTCTAATAAAGATCCCCTTATATCGTCCTGATATAAAGGGATCTTCCTAATTCCTATTTTTAGATTTCATTAAGTATCAAATACAAGGCTCTAAATCTTCCCAAGTCAGATCTTCAGGCCAGGTTGAAGGATCATTTGGATCAAATAAAATATTATCACAAATTGAATCTTCATCTGGAGTAAGATCAATGGTCGGCTCCGGAATGGGTGTTGGATCCTCTGGATCAATCAGATCATCTTCATCACCGTCAGTAGAACCATCTTCATTAACTTCATCGGATTCGGTTCTCGTAAAATTACCTAAGATATATCTGGGAAGAGACAATTTAAAATTACAAAATTTTGAAAGTAATAATATGGTAAATCGTTGGTTTCTATTTAGTCACGTCCAATGAAGATGATTCAAATGTCGGTGCAATTGATTTTATAAGAACCGTTCAAAAATTTGTAGAAAAGAAAATATAACTAATCCACAGATATCAAAAATGAAATATCTCATTTTCTCCTAACCGAGATGCAAGTCAAGTTGTCTACTTTGTGAAATAATAGTTAAATCTTTGATTAAGGAGATTAAAATATGCAAAATTCATTGGCCGTTTTTGAAAATTATAAAATTCGTAGAATCTATGATGAGCGAACTGAAAAATGGTATTTTTCAATTATAGATATTGTCCAAGTCCTTGTAGACCAATCCAATTACCAAACAGCAAGAAAATATTGGAATAAGCTAAAGGAACGTCTTAATAAGGAAGGAAGTCAGTCGGTGACAAGTTGTCACCGACTGAAATTAGAAGCTTCTGATGGAAAAAAATATCTTACCGATGTTGCAGATGCAGAGACTCTTTTACGTTTAATTCAATCAGTTCCAAGTCCAAAGGCCGAGCCTATCAAATTATGGCTTGCTAAAGTTGGATATGAACGTATGCAAGATATTGCTGATCCTGCTCGTTCAGTAGATCGAGCTAGAGAATTTTGGCAAAAACATGGACGAAGTGAGAAGTGGATACAGCAGCGTATGATGGGACAAGAAACCAGAAATAAGCTCACGGATTATTGGAAAGATCATGATATAAAAAAAGAAGAAGAATATGCCATTCTCACTAATCTTATTCATGAAGAGTGGGCCGATGTTTCAATAAAACAACACGAGAAGTTAAAAGGACTGAAGATTCAAAATCTTAGAGATCACATGAATGAGGCAGAGCTAATCTTTACAGCACTTGCGGAACTTTCAACAAGACAAATTGCAGAAACAAGCAACGCAGTAGGAATGGAAGAAAACAAAGTGGCTTCCAAGATCGGTGGTGGTATTGCAAAAAAAGCAAAAATTGAACTAGAAAAGAACACAGGAAAAAAAGTTGTAACAAGTGAAAGTTATCTTCCAACTTCAACCAAGAAAGCGCTTAAGTCAAAAACTAAAAAGAAAAGTAAAGGCTAGTTCGAGATTTTCACCAAGAGGTAAGACCAATTCAATGAATACTTAATTTCTTGATTTATCTTAACTAACTTTTATGTGAAATAACACCCGAACTAAAAAACTTTCAGTCAATTTCAATTGACATTAGAAAAAACAAAAATTCCAGCGCAATGTTATAAACGGAGATACTCTGTAGGAAAGACTAACAATTTAAAATCTTTTTAATTCCTTCTTGCCAATGTAAACAATGAACAGTTTTAATTTTTCTAGAAATTTTATCGAGAGAAAGTAGATATGCCTTGGATTTTGGTAAATCGGCATGTATTTCACAAAGACTTTTAATGTCCTCATTCATCACTTCTTTGGTGGATTTAATTTCAATCAAGAGGAGCTCCCTGCTGGGTTTCTGTAGGATGAGATCAATTTCAACTCCGGCCTCGGTTTTTAGATAATAGAGGGAAAAATCATTTTCTAGGTAATGAATTAAATAAATAATCTGGGTGATAATAAAATGTTCAAAGGCCTTTCCATAAGCAAAGGTTTGAGGCAATAACTCAATCGAGAGAGTTTGTTCAAGCGCCCGCTTTACGCCTAAGTCAAAAAAATAAAATTTAGAGGATTTTATTAATCTTTTACGAATTGAAGTCGAAAATGGTTCTATAATAAATGCGATCAAAGTTTCTTCTAATAATTGAAAATATGATTGGACAGTCTTGGTATCAACGCCAATTTGCCTGGCCATTTTTGAATAGTTGATAATTTCTCCGTTGGCAGCGGCTGCCAGCTCTAAAAATTTTCTGAAAGGATCAAGGTTTTTTATAAAATGTTCGGCCCAAATTTCTTCCTTTAGGTAGGTATGTGAATATGTTTTAAGAAATTTTAATTGCATTATTTTATTATTATTAAACGAATAAACTTCGGGCAATCCTCCCATTTGCAAGTAAGTATCCAAGCGAAAATCAGTTCCCAGCTCCAAGAAGGTGAGAGGGAATAAATAATAGACGAAGGCACGTCCTGCCAGTAAATTTCCTCCACCGTGTTTTAATTTTTTAGCGCTAGAACCAGTGAGGATAAATATCTTTTTATTTTTATTTTTTTGAATATATTGATGGATGGTATCAAGAAGCTTTGGGATTTTTTGAATTTCGTCAATAATTACATATTTTATTTCTTTCTTTGATTCAATTTCTTCGATTAAAAGACTGGAACCTTTGGCGTATCTCTCTTCTAACTCCCAATCCAAAAGATCAATTTTTAAACAATTCTTTTGATTTAAAAAAAGATTGTCTAAATAAGTGGTTTTTCCAGTACCACGTGCTCCAAATAAAAAAAAGTGATGTGACTTTAACAGGTTCGCTATTCTTGCATACATTACTCCATATTATACACGTAAATATGGAGTATTGTCAACCAAAAGTTAAGCCGTACCTCTTAGGGAGGCACTACAACACCTTTTTTAAAAACTGCCCAGTGTAACTCTCCTTAAATTTTGTAAGCTCTCTCGGAGTCCCCTCTGCTATAATTCTTCCACCTTTTTTTCCACCATCAGGTCCCATGTCTATTACCCAGTCGGCGGATTTAATTACATCAAGGTTGTGTTCAATCACAAGCACAGAATTACCCGCATCCACTAAGCGGTTTAATACTTTTAAAAGCATTTTGATATCTTGAAAATGAAGACCGGTGGTTGGTTCATCCAAAAGATACAAAGTATCCCCCGTTGCCCTCTTGGCCAACTCTCTGGCGAGTTTAATTCTTTGAGCTTCTCCTCCCGAAAGCGTCGTCGCAGATTGGCCTAGTTTTATATAACCAAGGCCTACATCAATAAGCGTTTTTAATATGGTTTTGATATGAAGATGATGATTAAAAAGTTCAAAGGCCTGCAAGACAGAAAGCTCCAAGACATCCGCAATGGAATGACCTTTATATAAAACCTCGAGGGTGGCTTGATTAAACCTTTTGCTATTACACTTTTCGCAAGGGACATAAACATCTGCCAAAAAATGCATTTCAACTTTTATAAAACCATCCCCCTCACAATGCTCGCACCGGCCACCTTTTACATTAAAAGAAAATCGCCCCTTGTTATACCCTCTCTCCTTTGATTCAGGTATAAGTGCAAATAAATCCCGGATATGATCAAAAACTTTGGTATAGGTCGCTGGATTACTTCTGGGCGTTCGACCAATGGGTTTTTGGTCAATGTTAATAATCTTGTCCAGATATTGCAGCCCTTTGATGGTTTTATGCTTTCCAATTTCCACTTGGGAATTATTCAACTTTTGGGAAAGTGCTGGAAAAAGTATTTGATTAATTAAAGATGATTTGCCCGCACCTGAAACACCCGTAATGGTCACAAAAATACCAAGCGGAATTTGCACGTCAATATTTTGTAAATTATTCTGGGTGGCCCCTATAATTTCTAAATATTTTGACTTAAGTGATCTAGTAACTGGAGGGACCTCAATGTTTTTTTTCCCTGACAAATACCTTCCGGTCAGTGAGTGCTTATTTTTTTTAATACTAGCAGGCGTTCCCTGCGCCACCACCTGTCCCCCTAAATGTCCAGCGCCAGGCCCAATATCCACAATCCAATCAGAGGATTCCATGGTTTCTTGGTCATGTTCAACCACCATCAATGTATTCCCAATATCTCTCAGATGTTTAAGGGTCTTGATCAGTTTAGCGTTGTCTTTTTGATGTAACCCGATGGATGGTTCATCCAAAATGTATAAAACCCCGGTAAGCTCTGAACCTATTTGGGAAGCCAGTCTTATCCTCTGTGATTCTCCGCCCGACAAAGTAGGCCCGGAGCGATTTAAGGATAGGTAATCAAGGCCGACGTTAACCAGGAATAACAACCTACCATTAATTTCCTTGAATAATTCGCTAGCAATAATTTTTTTATTGCCGGTGAGGTTTAAATTTTTTATAAAAGTGAATGCCTCCCCAATGGACATATTGGTTACATCGTTGATTGATTTGCCTTCAATTTTAACACTCAAAGCCTCCGACCTTAATCTTTTTCCATGGCAAGTATTACAAGGTTTATCAGATAAAAATTTGGCATAATATTTTTTAGCCGATTCCGAAGTGGTTTGTTTATACCTTCTCATCATAGTATGTACCAATCCCTCATGATTAGCATTTACCTCTCCTTTAAAATTTTCCGATTGCCAGTTAACTTTTAATTGTTGACCACCTTGACCAAACAAAATCATGCTTTGAATTTTTTTAGGTAAATCCTTCCAAGGAATATCTATATTCATTCCCCATTGTTTTTGCATGGCCCGAATTCTAGAAACCCCCCAACTATTTTTTTTATCCTCAAAATCTAAAAAATAATTTTTCCATGGAACCACTGCTCCTTGACGTATCGAAAGATTTTTATCAGGAATTATTTTATCTGGGTCCATTAAAAGAAGAGAGCCGATTCCATTACAATCGGGACACATTCCAAGCGGTGAATTAAATGAAAACAAGTTGGGATGTAACTCAGGATATGCCTTTCCACAACAGGTACTCGATTCGCTCATTCGTAAATCTTCCCGATCTTCAACGTGAATAATCAAATCGCCATGGCCATGCTTAAGAGCAAGTTCAATCGAATCGGTTAACCGCTTTTTCATTCCTGCATTGATAATCAATCGATCAATTACTACCTCAATATTGTGCTTTTTATTTTTAGATAAACTCTGAACATCCTCCAAGTTTAAAATAACACCATCTATTCTAATCCGGCCAAATCCTTCCTTTTTTAAAACCTCTAATTTTTCCCGATGCTCCCCTTTTCGATTTTCAATTATAGGAGCTAAAATAATAATTTTTTGACCGGGTGGAATTTTCAATATTTGCTCAACCATCTCTTGCGCACTTCCTCTCCCCACTGGCTTGGCGCAATTATCACAAAATTGATCCCCAATTCGTGCAAACAGAACTCTTAAATAATCATAAATTTCGGTAATGGTACCCACCGTTGACCTTGGATTTTTACTGGCGGATTTTTGTTCAATGGAAATAGTTGGAGACAATCCATGAATAGTGTCGTACTTAGGCCTTTCCATTTGTCCTATGAATTGTCTGGCATAAGAGGAAAGTGATTCTACATATCTTCTTTGTCCTTCCGCAAATATTGTATCAAACGCCAGCGAAGATTTTCCTGACCCAGACACGCCGGTGATCACAATCAATTTCTTTTTCGGAAGTTTGATCGTAATATTTTTCAAATTATGCTCTCTGGCACCTTTAATTAAAATATAATCAAGTTCTGTTTTAATAACGTCACCTAAAGTTAATATGATTCTTATTTTTTAAACATAAAAATATTATGCGTAAGTAATGCGTAAGTCAAGTACTTATTCCCATTATTATCTGGGTACTAAAAAATAAAGATTAGCAAGATGCCTTAAATGTCCTGCAAATAATTTAGCCTCATCACCCCTTCCCCAAAACAAATCAGCTCTTCCAGGCCCTTTGATGGCCCCTCCGGTATCGTGGGCAAAAACAAAACGAGACGCTTCTTCCTCTTGTGAAATCTCCACTTTTTCCGAAGAAGCCACCATTTTTTTAAATTTCAAAAACGCTAGCGAACCAAGAGGAAAAAGAGCACTATCCACGGCAATGGTGCGCCCAGGATAAACCTCTGCCCCAGAGGTGGTAAGCGGCCCATTTCTCAGTGGTTTAAAAAAAACATAGCTGGGATTAATAAATAAAAACTTCTCCATGACTTCCTTGGGCAAAGTTCTAAGGTGTGCTTCAATTTTCTGCAAGCTCATTTCATCTGGAGGAATGATCTCTGTCATATGCTTGCCAATTGATACATACTCTCGTCCATTTTGGCCGGCATATCCAATCCGAAACTCTTTTTCATCCACTAAAACGGTGCCTGATCCCTGTATTTGCAAAAAAAACGCATCCAAAGGATCAACCCAAAACATCTCTAACATTTTACCATTTAATTTCTTTTCTTTATCAATCTCCATTCTTGAATAATAGGGAACCACCCTATTAGGACAACCCGCCCGGCTTTCGATTCTTCCAGTCAGCTTTCCCCGGCTACCTCCCACTCCTGGAGTGCTGATTTTTCTAAATTCGGTCAAACTGACTTCTACTAAATCATCGGGTAATTTATAAATAGGCTGGGAGTATTTATCAGTTGGTACAAAAGACCCTAAGATAACCGGTTCATAGTACGACGTCAGCAAAATTTCACCAAATCTGTCCCGGCCATAAACCTCATAAAAATAAAAATGCTCCTTAATTAAAAGCTTGAACTCATCTAGATCTTTAGCACTATATAAGATGGCCAATTTGGCAGCATATTCCCTCGCCGTAAAGACGCTAGGACCAAATACCACTTGGGTAGCAGAATTTTTTTTCCAATACTCAATACTTTTTTTTATTCCTTCTTTCAGAGTTGTAAAATCCAAATCATCTACAATATCAAGCTGGTCTTTTTCGATCATACGCATGGCCTCAGATGGTGATTTAATCATCGCCCTGGAACATGAATAAAAAATCAAACACACCAGTATTAATAGTTTCATAATCTGATTACCGTCTTATAACAGTTTAAATTAGTAAAATATTGATAGGATAATTTATTTATATCAAATGTAATTTCAAAATCTACTTTTGAATGCTTAATCATTTTATATAATTCTTGTACTTCCCCCGCTTGAAAGATACGTGGTTGGAAATAACTTAATATTACATGAAATTGGGGTGCCAAATAAGAATTTAAAATTTCTTCACACAAATTATAAATATTCAACAAGTGGACAAAATCCTTTTCCTCCTTGGGAATCAGGCCACACACCAGTGCCATGTTATTTAGAGGATGAAGGCGAGTCGCCACCATGGTGATTTGCGCACAAGCCGCCTGGCCTTTTACATACTCATTTATTTTTTCAAAAACTTTTGTGCATTTTTTTTGATTCTCAAGAATTTTTTCCTGTATTTTGTTACTCTGTTTTCCGCTGGTCAAAGGATGCACCTCCATATGATAACAAGTGGGATCAATATTTTCGGAAAACATATCCAGTCCGTTAAATGAATTTTTAAGTTTTAGAAATTGCGAAACGTCTGGAGCACCAATGGTAAAGTTAATCAAATCTCCCACATAATCCTGAAACTTAGAATCGTTACCCACTCTTATCCTAAGTTCACGATTAACTTGCCAATTGGAGCCAATATTATCCAAATGCTCAAGGGCATCCATTTGCGCATTTTCACATTGAACCAGGTAATCTGCAAACCGGATCTTTTTATTTTTCAGTATGATTTGATTTGTTGTTTGCATATCAGAAACACATTCTTTCAATAATTGCTTTAATAACGTCAATTCCTTTAAAAATATCCTCTTTGGACATAAATTCGTTGGATTGGTGAGCATTTTTAATAGAGCCGCTGCCGCAAATGATACAATCAACTCCAAAATGACTGATAATTCCTCCTTCTGTCGTATAAGGAGCTGCATGAATGTCGTAGTCATTTACCACTTCACGTAGGTTTTTTTCAATTTCCGAACCTTCTGGAGTATGCATGGCCATTACTTCGTTTTCGAGCTTGAATAAAATATCTGCGGCGGGATGTTTTTGATGTAGGCAGGAGAGGACTTCCTCTTCCACTCGATGTTTAAGCTCTTGGTAAATTGTATCAGGATTATCGCCAGGCAGAGTCCGGTAACCCACCTTTATTTCGCAATCTTCTGGAATAATATTCACCGCACTTCCCCCCTGAATCTGGGCAACATTCAACGTCCTGAAAGGGTAATCTTTAAATAAATCTTGAAATTTCACTTTTTCCCTAAGCTCAATACCGTAATCATTAATCACCGATATCACTCGGCAAGCCCACTCAATGGCATTGACACCTTCATCCACCCGGGAGGAATGCCCGGCCTTTCCCCTGACCGAAATAGTTAATTGAGTATGCCCCTTATGGGCGGTAAAAACCTTTAACCCCGTCGGTTCCCCAATCATAGCCGATGAGGGGATAGTTCTTGACAGGCTTTTGATAAAACTCAGTGCCGAACGCACTCCCATACAGCCGACTTCCTCATCATAAGTAAACATTAAAACCAATGGTCTTTTTAATTTTTTCTGATCCAGTTCTCTCACGCAAAATAATGTCTGGGCCAAAAATGTTTTCATATCACACACACCCAGTCCAAAATATCCAACTTCTCCTTCCGGAGATACCCCCTCCACCAGTCCGAAAGGATCGGTATTCCACTTGGAGACATCCGGAGGGACTGTATCCATGTGTCCAGATAAAATCAATCCGCCTTCAACATCTCGTGGCCCCAAGAAACACACCAGACTGGCCTTGTCATTTTTATAGTTATGAATCAGATGGATGTCTCCACCCAGTTTGAGTAGATAATTTTCAATATACTCCACTAATTTTAAATTCGATTGCAAAGCCACCGAAGGTATCGCAATAACATCCGACAAAATAGAAAGTATTTCCTGTTTCATTCACAAATCCCGCATGAGTTTATTTTTTTATTTTCTCGTTAATAAAACTAAACAACTTTTTCACCCCAGCTACACTAATAGTTTCTTGCAATTTTTTCAGGCGGTTTTTTCTAAGTTCTCTTTTTTTAGCATCCAGCCCCTTGGTCAGTTCCAATCCTGAACTTTTTCCGCTTTTATGAATCCGCCCGAATACTTCATTATTTTCTTTTAAAAAATCAACATTGTTCACCACTACAGAGGATTTCTTAATACGACTTTCTTTTTCCTGGTCATTTGATACTTCATCCAGATTTTCATAGTTGGTCACCGTTTCGCTGCATACCTCCTGATTTTTCGCTTTAACCAGTGGGACTTTGGTGGCATCGGTGATCTCCATAATGGCCGTCGGTCCTACCCCCATTTGTTTGGTATGCATTTTTATTTCATCCACACTCATTTGTTGAACGTCTAGGGTAATCTCTATTCGTCCAATGGATATAATATCTCCTAAAAAAACCTTAGTATTGGTTACCAGTTCACCATTTAACATCGTGCCATTGGTTGATTTAAGATCTTTTACCGTTACCTGCCCTTGGTTTAAAAAAAAAATGCAATGTTGTCCACTGGCAAATTCACTGGTTAAAACCACATCACAGCCCTGCGCTCTTCCCATCAAAACAGGTTTAATTTTTATCTCAATGGAATCTGGTTTTCCACCAGTAATTTTCAAAAATATGGCCATGACAAACCCCTGCTAATTATACCAGCAAAACATAATATCTGACATTATTAATAATTCCCGACCAGATTGGTTTATTATCTGACAGCTTGCTGCAAAAACAATTTAACAATATAATATGATTAACCTCTTAAAGTGGCACAATATGAACTCATATTTTATCTATCACAGCGAAAAGTTCCAAGGTCCCTTTTCCACTGAGGAAATTGCTTCTTTGCTGAGACAAAATGTGGTCACCGTCCAGGAATACTTATACGATTTGCAATTTAGGTGTATTTTCCAAATTGGTGAAATTGAGGATTTTAAAAACTTTCTTCCTCCCGCTCCACCTGCTTTCAGACCCCATGAGGATTATCTGGTTTGTAGAAATAACGTCATCGAAGGCCCCTTCCGAAAAGAAAAAATTTCAGCGATGTTAAAAAATAAAAAGTTACTGGCCTATGATTATGTCACTTCTTGGGGAGAAACCAGCTGGATGATTATTAATAATATTCCCGAATTCAAGGATTTTCTTATTCCTGCTCCTGAAGAAAAATCTCTCAACTTTTATAATACGATGGAGGAAGGCAAAGAGATTAACACCATCGTCAGACAAGACTTAATCAAGGACATTCAACTAACCCCGGGAATTATCAGAAAGAATCCCCGAACCCCTTACTCATCTACTGCCGCAGTCATTCATAATGATAAATCTTACATCGGCCAGTGCACCACTCTTTCGATTAGTGGATGTTTTGTCCAAACCCAAACCGGCCCTTTTAAAACTGGCGATGAGATTACGGTCATTATTCGACCAGATACAATTGACATGCAAATCGAAGCCCAGGCAAAGATCATGTCCCTAAACGATGGCAACATTAAAGGCGTTGGCGTTCAATTCCTGAGCCTCTCCAACGAAGTCAGAATGGAAATTCAAAAGTTCGTCAACCGATATATAAATATGATTAAAAAAAGAAACGGTTAAACCACTTTATAATTAATAATCTTTTTATTTATTTCAGCTTCAGCGGCCAGCCAATCTTCCGTTTCACTTCCACCCACAAAATTTCGGCTTTGCGCTCTAAGATACGCAGCCTCGGCAATCATTCTTTGTTTTTCGCTGTGAGTGATAGTTTTTGTAGGCGCTTTGACGGAAATAGTAGATGCTTGTTCTTTTGCCCTTGTGGCAGATGTGTTCACCGCTGGTGCTTTAGTAGTGGTGGCACTTTTTTTAACTTCCGTATTTTTCGATGTAGTCTTCTTTACCATAAATCCCAACCTTTATAAGTTTGAATTGTTTAATTGGGTATATCTAACTAAAAGTCTTATGAAAAATCAACACCTAAATTAATTTATTAGCGCTGACACAAAAGTGTGCACGTCCAATTGACTTATACCTCAGATATGTTAATTTCTTACAATGCAAATTAAAGACTATTTTTTTAAAAAAAAATTGACCACTAGTTTTGAGTTTTTTCCACCCCGCTCCCAAAAAGCTTCTGATAACCTGTTTGAAACCATAAAAAAGCTTGTACCACTCAAACCGACTTATGTAAGTGTCACATATGGCGCAGGTGGCACCACCCGAGAATTAACCAACGACCTGGTGATCAAACTTCATAAGGAAACCAAGCTAACTATTGTCCCTCACCTAACCTGCGTGGGCTCAACCCGGAAGGACATGGAAAAAATCATCACCAATTATCAAGATAACGGTATCCAAAATATTATGGTATTAAGGGGAGACATCCCTAAAAATGAAAGTATTGATTTATCCAAAAATGACTTTAAGCACGCGGTTGACCTCGTACGTTTTATCAAAAAAATTCATCCGCAAATGGGTATTGGAGTGGCAGGTTTTCCCGAAGGTCATCCGGAATGTACGAACCGGCTTTTGGAAATTGATTATTTGAAAGAAAAAGTAGATGCCGGAGTGGACTATATTTGTACCCAGTTATTCTTTGATAACAAAGATTATTTTGACTACATAGACCGCTGCCAACTGGCAGGAATTAATATTCCCATCATCCCCGGGGTAATGCCCATAACCTCCTTAAGCAACTTAAAACGCATGGCCGATCTTGCCCAAGGGGTAAGATTTCCAGCCAAATTATTAAAATCAGTTATTCGAACCAGTAATGACTCTCAAGTCTTTGATGTCGGCATTCACTGGGCCGCTGAGCAAGCCAGCGGCTTACTCGATAATAATGTGCCCGGTATTCATTTTTACACCTTAAATAAATATGAATCTATTATCCAAATATGCAAATCCCTGGGAATTTCCACGCTGGATGAACTCACTAAGGAAAAACTTTTATCTGACAAATTTTAAGTTTTAAACTTAACGCTGATTTTAAGACGATTGCCTTCTTCTTTCACGGTTCTGACCGCCACCACCTCTCCGAGAATCTCATTATCCAAAACCTTATCGTTCATTTTAGAAATTGAAATTTCATCTCCTTTAACAAACATCCCCGGGTCCACACACCAAAAGGCCATCCCGCCTTGTGACAAATCATATAAAAAATAGGTATCAACTTTGAACTCTCCCCGGGAAAGATTAGTTATGGTGGCCATATTTAAACCTTGAGCCTTTTTTCTAGGAGATGCTCTTAAATGAATAAATTTTTCCTCATGCTCTTGTTCAAAAAGAGTTATTTCATCCCCAATAAGTTGATTGAGGGTTGGGGGAAAATGAAATGAAAACCCTCCTTCAGCGGCTCTTTGTCTGGGAGCAAATTTTCCCACCACATTCTTTTCCTTAAAATAGAGGTAAATCTCCTGTTCCAGGGAAAAATTAAAATGAAATTCATCGTTCTCCACTGGAAATACTGGAACAATAATACCAATTTTTTTAAATTGATCCAAAGATCTGATCCGACCAAAATGCACGATCCGCTCATTTTTTTTATCAAGCTGCCAAAGCCACAGATTCGATCTTGAACTTTTAGCAGCTTCCAAAATACTAATAATTTGATAATCATCTCGGATGGTCTGCTTTTTTGAATCCAAGTCTTCCTCCTAAACAAAAAGTTTTTTCAATATTATCATAGGTTTTTCGATGGAACAAAATACTGGAAACTTTTGTTTTTCAAAAGCTTGCCGGTAACCTTCATATAATTCACCGGCATCCACCACCACGATTAATTTTTTTCCGCTAGCGAATCGAATCCTTGCCAGTAAGGAAACAAATTCGCTAGTCGATGAGCAATCAAGAGCGTTCAGCTTTTCGGTAAAAGGAACAATTGAAAGTATGATCACATCTTTTTCCAAAGACAATAATTCAACTGACCTCAAAAAGACTTCTTCACCTGCCATAGGTGTAAGATCAAGCGGATTGGATATGGACACCAGGCCAGATAAACCGCTGTCTGCCAATAACTTTTCAAACCCTTGGGCATTACTTATACTGGTTAAAACTTTATTAGCATGCTTGTTTACCACTTCACCTAAATAGTCTGCACAGACCACTGCCTCAAACCCGGCATTGGTGATGGTAATTACAGACTGGGCCTTTTTTAAATCGGGATAAGCACCAAGCAAACTTAAAAAACCAGAAAACTCTCCCAAGGTATCCGCCCAAATAATTCCGCAACGGGAAAATGTTTTATGTAATAATTCGTAGTCTGACGCCATCGCCCCAGTATGCCCTGAGGCTGCTTTCATTCCGCTTAGGCTTCGTCCACCTTTGTATAAAACGACATGTTTTCCCTGTTCAATCAATCTTTTGGCCACCCGGGAAAATGCCAGGGCATCCGATGCTTCAAAACCTTCAAAATAAAATCCAAATATTTTGATATCATCATCTTTACTGATTAACGCCAACATTTGCGAGGCTTTAATATCCAGCTGACTGCCAATGGCAAACCCATATTTCACCGGCAAATTAGGTTCACTTGATAACCTGGTGATTAAAAATGCCCCGCTTTGACTAACCAAAGCGGTATTACCCTTTTCATGAAAAGTAATTGGTAATCTTTGAGGTGATATAAACAAAGTATTAACCTGGAGTGGACCTAGAATGATACCCAAACTATTAGGCCCAATAATCCCTGGAGTCCAGGCACCTGTTTTGCGCTTGACTTCAAGAGTATTTTTAATTTTGTCTGCGTATTTTTCCTTGTCAGCACCATCCCCGATCCCCCCCGCTACAATATAAACAAAATCAGCACCAGCGCCTTGTTCAATTAACGCCGTTAAAGTATCCACCGTTTTAGCAGCAGGTAGGGCCAAAATCAGTACATCCACCGGATCTTTTTTTAAAGTGGTTATGTCAGAAAAACATTTTACTCCAAGAAACTCTTCGGTAGCGGGTTTGATAATTTTTAAATTTTCGCTACTTATTTTTGAAGTCAGCAAATTTTCTAAAATTTTTCTACCAAATGAATTGGCCTTTTCAGACACACCGGCAATAGCAATTTTTTGCGGATTTAATAATTTATTTGCATCATGTGCTCTGAAACAAGGCAACGACTGGTTAAACATTTTTTGGCCTACCCCATCTAGAATTACCGGATCACCCAATTCGTCTAGCACCACTGGATTGACTTCCAGCAAATCCACGCCCTCTTTTTCTAATCTGTAACCAATGTCCCAAACCGCTTTAAAAAAATCTTGCATGATTTTTTCGTTGGTCAATGCCTTTCCCTGTCTGATATTTCCCAGCCAGATTTTACCAATTAAATGTTTTTTGAAATCTTCAAAAGCTTCTAATGGGTTGGTCAAGTTTAATGACCATTGTTTGATTTTATCAGTTATATTTTCAGACCATAGCTCTGCATAAAGCCCACCTATGCCAAAATTAATGATCATGCCTAGCAAATTATCTTTTTTAAAACTTAAAAAAGCTTCCGTGGGCATGCCCTTTGCTTGCGCCATCTTAATTTTCTCACACACGAGAAATGAAATATCCGGATATTTTTTTCTTAAATTTTCCCCGGCCCTTTTTATAATATTATTCACAATTGACTGATCAAATTTTTCAAAAAACAAAGCACCTTCGTCTGATTTATGCCAAAGATCGCTGGCAATCCCTTTTATGACCACTTCTTCTTGATTTTTAAAAAATTCACCTTTGGTGTCTTCAAGATGATCATGCACCAGCAGATGCCGTGGAACATTAATCCCTGCCTCTTTAAAATAAGAATAAACCTCATGCTCTTTGATAAAGATGGCATTTTTAGACAAGCTTTAAGCCTCCGTAAATTTTTTCCCATATTGAAACGCTTTAATATTACTCATCACGACTTCCTCACCTTTGGATTCAAATCGCTCACGAATAACCGCTTCCCAAACCTCATTATCAATCGGCAGAAACTTGCTGGCAGCGCCTAATATGCAAATATTTCCAGCATGTTTATTATTTAATTCCTTGGCAGCTTTAAGTGTATCAATCAACACTGCTCCTTCCACCGACTTAATTTTTTCAAGAATAATTTCAATCTTGGGATAATTATCCATGTTAATAACCGGCTCAGACGAGGCAATAATGTTAGCGTCCTTGGACATCTGGGAAAGATATCTGAGAGTCTCTAAAGGCTCAATGCCAATGAGAAGATCCGCTTCTCCTTGAGTGACCACCGGGCTGGTGACCGGAACCTTATCAAAAATAATTTGGGCATTCACTTCTCCACCACGCTGACTCATGCCATGTACTTCAGATTGTAAAACGTAATACCCCGACTTCCAGGCTGCAGAAAGTACCAACTGGGCCACCGTAATGGCACCTTGCCCGCCAACACCTGCAATGATTACACTTTTGGGTTTATTAAAATCTACCATGGGATCGCTCCTTAAGGACTATTCTTTTTGTTTATCAATTTCCTTATAAAGACCTTTACGCAAAGCTTGTATGCATTCTCTTCTGAAAATAATCAAATCCGGTCGCTTTTGTGATAAGACCTTTTCTAGATATTTAACATTTTCTTCGTGGTGTTTGGGCAGCGGAATTAAAATATGAATTTGATCTGGAGAAAGCCCAAAACTTTCGGCCATCTTCTCAAATACGTCGGTAACTATGGTCGGTTGTTGTCCGGTCATTCCAGTTATCCGGTTATCCATGATCACCAGATTAACATTCACGTTACTCTTGGCAAATGATACAAAAGTAGGCAGTCCTGAATGAACAAAAGTTGAGTCGCCTATTACACCCACTGCCGGCTCATAACCTGCTTGAGCAGCTCCCAGTGCCATACCTACCGAAGCCCCCATTTCCACACAAGTGCTGATCATATCAAACGGAGGCATCACTCCCAGAGTGTAACAGCCAATATCTCCAAAAATTCGCGGATCTTTTATTCCAAGGTTGGCCAAAGCCTCTTTCAAGGCCTTAAACGTATCAACATGACCACAACCTGAACATAGTTTAGGTGGCCTAGCTGGAACCTCAAACTCGGGAATTTTTTTCGACTCTCCCAGTTCAATACCAAGGCAATTTTTAATGAGCAGCGGAGTTAATTCGCCATCCATCGGAATCGAGTTATCTCTTCTTCCGTAAACAATTTTCCCTTGCCCCATATCCCTAACTTTGTCTTCCAGGTAAGGATAATTTTCCTCAAAAACAAAAATCTCCTCACTGCTTTGAATAAATTTTCGCAAATTGGTAAGCGAAAGAGGATAGGCGCATACGTTGAGCATATTATATTCTTTCAAATTGGGATTTTCTCGGCACAATTGATTAAAATAGGCTCGCCCCATTCCACTTAAAACCACTCCTCGCTTATGTCCTGACAGCGAAGTTTTATTATAGGCATTGGAAACAGTCAGCATCTTTTTAAGTTTTTCACGAAGCTTACGATAACGCTTTCTCGCAATTGAAGGGACCAACACCCAATCATTTTTACATTCAGCTTTAGGAACACCAAGACTTTCCACGGGTGTCATTTCTTCTTTTCGTTTTATCATTCCTCTGGAATGAGCCAACCGGGTCACCAAGCGAACCACTACGGGAACCCCCAGGGCTTCTGATAATTCAAATGCATGGCAGGTATAATCATATGCTTCTTGAGTAGTGGATGGTTCCAAACAAGGCAGGTGGGCAAAATCCACCAAATATCTTGAATCCTGTTCATTTTGGCTTGAATGCATTCCAGGATCATCGGCCACTACCAAGACTAGTCCACCCTGGATTCCCGTTAAAGCTGAATTCATAAAAGGATCCATCGCCACATTAAGTCCAACATGTTTCATGGTAACCAATGATCTAAAGCCTACATAACTATTACCCAAAGCCATTTCATAGGATACTTTTTCGTTTGCCACCCAACTAGCAATCCGTCCCTGTTCGTTACCCTTAAAAATAGCCTGAATCCCCTCTACAATCTCCGTAGAAGGAGTACCTGGGTAAGCATAAGCTGCTTTAAGTCCAGAATCAATTGCGCCATAGCTTACGGCCTCATCACCCAAGACCATCATATCCCTATGATCAATTTTCATACATGCTCCCTCTCTTATTTCAAGACCATTTCGGCTACACCAAAAAATGGTATAAGATATTCCCTAGTGTTTCAAACCTTTTTCTCCTGGACCCCTATAATCTAGCAAATCTCCGCTGATTGATCCAATTTTCACCTTCGCATTAAATTTCAAAAAAAGCCTCTTCTCATCATCAGAAATCCAAAAATTAATATCACCTTTTTTCTTTAAGATTCCTGGAAATCTCGTTTCCGCCTTAAGTTTTAAGGCCATAATTTTTGATTTTTTAAATGTTAATTCCTCTCTCGCCACCACTTCCAATTTGATAATCCAGATTTTCGCCCGGGTAACCACCGGATATTCATAAACTACTCCTTTTACCAAAGGCAACCCCCGGGCAAAGTACAACGCCGAAAAGGAATCCTGGATATATTTGGGCATATGGTTGGACTGCTCTTGCTTGTTTAAAATCCCCCTTTTGAGCCTCCGATACCAGAAAAAAGTTTTTAATTTTTCCGCATCAAAAAGCTGAAGATCATCAATTTCTTGGGCCGACTCTCTTTGAATCAACTGATATTTAAGGGGCAAAAAACTTTCCGTTGAGATATACGATTCAATGGTATCATCCAGTTGATAAATATATTTATAATAATCTGCTGATTTTAACTTGGCTTTGATATGCCAGACTTTTTTATCCCCCATAAGCACTGGTTCCATGGTGGTAATGTAGGCAGTACCGGCATTTAAGCCCAGATATTTGATACTCATGGTAAACTCTTCCCCAACAAAAAAAACCGGTTTAAACAAACTCCACATTTCCTTGAATCTAGCATCGTACGCAACATATGCCTCAGGGTATCCTGCGGGCATATCAATTTTCTCCGGGGTTTCCTCAATCACTTCCTCATCAGACTCTGGTTGATCACTGGCCTGCATTTCAACATTTTGACCGGTGGCTTTCTGATCTTGCACTTCACTCACTTTATTTTTATCTGGATTAATCTTTTCATTGGCTTCTACCGGTGCATTTTGCTCAGGCTCAGATCCCATATTTTGGACGGTCTTGAACTTCGCCATCTGTTCGTTACCCAGATCAAATTTCGTCACCAAATCTTCCTCTTTGGAAGTGGACAAATTGGATGCACAACCAGTCAGCCAGAATATTTCAATGAAAACAATAAAAAAATTTCTAAACACCCTTGCTCCTTAGTTTTTGCAAACCCTTTTTATAGCATCCAGAATATGATTTTCTCCCCTTAAAAAATAGACCGCCACTCCCAGATAATGAAAATGTTCCGTCTTATCCAATCTTTTAAGTTTTATAATATCCTTCTCGGTGGTAATCACCAATGCATCTAACTTAAAGGCCCGCTCAACAATATAGTCTACATCTTCCATCGCGTAGGCAAAATGGTCTGGATAGACAATTTTATCCACGATTTGACACCCAAGTTGCTCCACCATGATAAAAAAAGACGCTGGTGATGCAATCCCGGCCACACAAACCACCTTTTTATCCTTCATATCATGTAATGAAATAGTTGGTTTAAAATTGATGTCAAAAAGACCATCCACTTTATATCCCATCTCACCCACGGGAATATCCGCTCGAAGATGTGGTTTGATCATTTTTTTCAGTTCATTAAGTTCCGTGCTTGAAACCAAATCACTTCTATTGATGATAACCAGATCAGCATCTTGAAGTGCGTAAAGCCCTTCTCTAAGGTAACCCCAGGGCGCAACTTTATATTTTTCCACTGGCATTAACGCATCAAAAAGCACGATATTCAGGCTGCGATCAAGATTGATATGCTGATGACCATCATCAAGCACCACCACATCGGGACTTTCTTTGGAAAAATAATATTCCAAATTCTGGCTGCGTTTTTTGCCGACAATGATACTGGTATCTTTGAGTCTTCTCACCAACATCAACGCTTCATCACCGTATAAATCAGGATTATGACCAAGTTTTCGATTTCCTTTTAAAAGAGCACTACCGTGTTCAAATTCCCCCTTATAACCACGCATCAATATCATCACCTTTTTGTCCAACTGATGGAGGTATTCACAAAGCCAAATCACAAACGGGGTCTTGCCAGTTCCACCAAAAGTAATATTCCCAACTGATATGATGGGAACCATAAAGCTGGCTTTTTTAAGAATTTCATTATTATATAAAAAGCGGCGAAGACGATAAACCCACGACCACAAAAAAGACAATGGAATCAGAATAATCAGAAACAGTTTAAAAAATATTTTCATTTTATTCATAAACATTTTTAATAATAGCTTCCATATACAAAGACACGTCCCGCAGCTCTCCACTTAGCAAATCTGCGGTTTTACCCAAACGTGCTTTTACATTATTATACTCGCTTACATTATTAATCCAACCAAACAACGCCGCTAAAATGTTAGGAGAGTTGCACTGTTTTTGTAAAAGCTCAGGGTACACCAGAGCATTATGAACAATATTAGCCAGTGAAACAAACCCTTCATATCGAATAAAATAATTATAAATCAATTCGTTAATAAAAGATCCTTTATAACAAACGATCGATGGAACTTCAAACAAAGCGCAGGTCAGAGTTACTGTCCCGCTGGTAGCAAACGAAAAGTCTGCATCCATTAATGCTTCGGGTAAATTCTCATTAGTATAAATTTTGTCAATATCTCCGAGATAACTGTCATAATAACTTGAGGGAACGCTTGGCGATATAGCGATTGAAGACTTGATATTTCTAATTTTTCTAAGCTCTCTTATCGCCTCAATATAGATCGGCAGCATGTATCTTACTTCAAATTTCCTGCTCCCGGGCAGTAATAAGATCTTTATCTCCTTGGAAAAATCTTTTAAAGCAGCAAGAGCGGTTGATTTAAATCCATCCAGTTGGTCTTTATAATTAATCAAAAGCGGATGAGGGACTGATTTGACTCTACTAACCCCTCTCTCCTCAAACCATTTTTTTTCAAAAGGTATGATAGTAAACAGGGTATGCACCGTTTTTTCCAAAATTTTAGTGCGATATGATTTCCACACCCAGGCTTGAGGAGCCACATAGTACAGTACTGTGACGCCCTCTTTTTTTAATTGGGTGGCCAGTTTTAAATTAAAAGTTTGAAAATCAATCAAGATGGCAACCTGACACTTTCTTTTTCTAACCTCACGAATAATTTTATAATAGGCCTTGACATAAAAAGGAATTTGAAACAAAACCTCACTGACACCAAAACTGGAAAAATCTTTTAAATGATATAATAACTCCATCCCTAGGGTTTTAAGCGCATCCCCCCCTACTCCAAAAAAATTTAAATTAGGAAGCTTTTCCTTTAATCCAGGAATAAAACTCAGGGCATGGTCTTCGCCTGATTTTTCACCCGCAATAAGCAGGCATGGATATTTATGATTCTCCATAAATAAATTAACGGACGTTCTCTTTATGGCCAGACTCCAGCGATTTAATCACAAAATCCAAGAGCCTGATAGCTTTTTGCCCATCTTTGGCGCTTACGATTGGTGGCGTGCGGTTGGCGATTGATTTATAAAAGTAATCCTGTTCGATCAATAAATGATCTCGTTTATTATAACTAAAAACCTTTACATATTCATCCACCTGGTTGGCCTCCTTCGAAGCCACCAATACTTCATTTTTCATAAGATCCACAAAAAAAGTACCCCTTGCACTGGTTACTTCCAGACTCCTTACTTCTTTTACAAAGTTTCTCCCCACCGTAACAAAGGCCTTTTTACCAGAGGCAAAATCCAAAATTGCGGTAACATGATCCCATTTGCTAGTTCTGATTTTAAATCCTTTTGCTTCAATAGCTACCGGGGTCTCCCTGAATAAAAAACTGATCAAATCGAGATCATGAATCATCAAATCCTGGACCACATCGACGTCGGTGGCCCTGCCTTTAAAAGCCGCAATGCGCTCCAGGCGAATGATGGACGGTACCGAAAAATAATCCTTGAAATCATCGACTCTTTCAAAAATTTCATGAAATCGCTCACTATGACCTGCTTGAAAGACCATCGCCTGTTTTTCCACCAAGGCCACCAACTCCAAGGCCTGCACTTCTTTCTCGGTAATTGGTTTCTCACAAAACACATGTTTTTTTTGTTCCACCAAATACTTGGCAATTTCAAAGTGAGTGGAAGTAGGAGTGACAATAATCGCAGCATCTATCTCATTAATAATATCCTTGAGATTATTAACCACTTTGGCATGAGGATGCGCTTCTTGTGCCAGCTTTGCCCGGTCTATATTAGCATCCACAATCGCCACCAATTCAGATGCCTCCAACGCATCCACCTTTTGAGCGTGAAAACGTCCCAGATGTCCATAACCAATCACCGCAACTCGAATCTTTTGCATATCTTCCCTCGAATAAATAATTACGAGTTCATAAAAGGAGCAATACCGACTTCGGATTTAGATATAAACTCCGCCATTTCTCCAACAATTGGATTATCTTGATAAACACTCATCATTTCCTTGTTATCAGTAAACGACTTCGGTGAATACGCTGACGATTCCATATACCTGTAAAATTCCACGACTTCACTGATAATATTTCTTTCGTAATTTTGCCTTCGCATTCCTATAATATTGATTCCCTTTAACTTAATCCTATTCCCTAGGGCCGTACAAAAGGGTGGAATATCCTTATCGATAGCGGAAGCTCCGCCGATATAAGCTCCTCGGCCGAGGGTCACAAATTGCGAAATACAGGTACTACCACCAATGATCACCCTATCCCCTATATGTACATGCCCAGCGAGATTACATGAATTAACCAAAGTCACCTTGTCACCAATACGACAATCATGAGCGATATGTGAATAGGCCATGAAAAGTCCGTTGCTTCCTATGACAGTTTTATATTCTTCCTTGGTGGTCGCGCGATGAACCGTCACATATTCTCTAAATGTATTATTATCTCCAATAATCACCCTGGTATCCTCGCCCTTGTATGAGTTATCTTGCGGAGAAGATCCGATGGAACAAAACTGGTAAAACGTATTATTACTCCCGATCGTTGTATTCCCTTCAATAATCACATGCGAAAGCAATCTGCAATCATTGCCCAGTCTTACCTGGGGGCCTACAATACAAAATGGGCCGACAAAAACATTTTCCCCCAGGGAGGCTTCTTTGGCGACCAGGGCTGTAGGGTGAATTGATACTGACATAATTATCTCCTTAATAATTTACCGTTGCATATATAGTTGCTTCGCTCATCACTTTGTCTTCATGCCAAATCTTACAATCATAGCTCATGATGGGTTTATTAAACTCTCCTCGACATTTCCGACAAATACAATGTATTTTTAATTTCATTCCCGGAGTAATGGGTTTTCTGAATTTGGTGCTTTGAATTCCCATAAAGGCCACTTTCAAATCTATTTCAAAAGGTTTTAAAAGTCTTACGGGGATAACAAAACAGGAAGCTTGGGCCATCATCTCCACTTGCACCACTCCAGGCAAAATGGGATTTCCCGGAAAATGCCCTTTCAAAATTTCCAAATCCTCTCTAACATAAAAGGAAGCCTGAATTTCCACGCCTACAGTTTCTTTGTTGTCAGCCACATCACCAGGATGTAACTCTACCCCCTCCTTACTGACAGAATCAATGGAATCGAGAAATAAAAAAGGATCTCGATGGGGTAAAAATTGCATTATTTGCTCTTTATTAATAAACATTTCTACCTCTTATTATTTTTTTTTATTCCGTTTTGAATAAAGGCATTACTTCTTAACCAATCACCAACCTCTCGAGCAGGATGTCCCGCCAATTTGGCCCCCGCCGGCCAATCCTTGCTGACCAAAGCTCCACCACCTACCTGGGAACCATCCCCCAGGCTGGTATCCGGTCCCATGCCGGATTTCCCCGCAAACACCACAAAATTTCCCACTTGGCAACTCCCCGATAGCGCCGATTGTCCGCAAAAAATAACTCCATTTTTTACCGTACAATTATGCGCAATCTGCACCAAATTATCAATTTTGGAGCCATCCCCAATGGTCGTGGGGACAAAAGTACCGGCATCAATGGTTGAGCATGCACCAACTTCCACATTATTTCCAATCACCACTCCACCATAATGCCAGATTTTATGATGGATTCCCTGTTTATAATAATAACCAAAACCATCCGCCCCAATCACCGAGCTGGCATGAATTCGACAATTGCTTCCAATAAACACATTGGAATAGATAGTAACGTTGGGATACAAAATTGTATCATCTCCAATTGAGCTGCCAGAAAGAATATTGCACCCACTATGGATCATGACGTTTTTCCCAATTTTAACATTTTTCCCAATGAAAACATGAGGTGCCATCAAAACACTTGGATCTATTTGAGACTCCAGTCTGCCATCATTCAAATTATCATAGGCTTTCGTAAATTCATCATAAAAAACCTTGGATAATAAACAAATGGAAAGACTTAAATCTGCCACTGTCACAATCAAGGAAAAGCGATTAAGGTAATTTTCAAATTCGCTTTGGTTTATCTGCTCCACCATCGACTGGCCGATAAATAACACCAGCTGATCAGCTGGATTGATTTTTAAATGATCAAGTAGCTTGCTATAGTACTTTTTATCTTTGACGAAAATAAGATGATGACTTTTAAGTTGCTCAATCGTGGTAATCCCTTCAACCAATCCATTAAAAGAATTTTCCTTGAATATTTTGATGGAAGGATCACAGGATTTTAATTTCTCAAATTCCAAACATTGCTCCTGGCAAACCGATTTCAGGACTAAAAAAATGCAGCTGGGAATTCATATCACATTCGTCCCAACTGCAAAATATTTAAAATTAAAATTTTCGACTACGCTGCTTTTTAAAATTATTTATGCTTACTATTATAATATTCGATAACCTTGGTGGTCAGATCCATTACATCTTTGGCATAAAGGATAGGTGAAGCGGAAACCTCTACCGTCAAATCAACCTTTTCTTTTTCAGAAATTTCAGAAACAATTGCTCGAATTTTTTCTAAGATGGGCTTCTTTTCATCCATTTCCATTTTTTGAATTTGCATCTGATAATTTTGAGTTTTCTGCTGAATTGCAACAAATTTTTGCTGTAATTCCTCTTGTTTGGTTTGAATCCATTTTTGGTCTTTTAACAGTTTTTGCTTATCAAAGTTATCTTTTTCCTTTTTAAGTTCACCTTCTTCCTTCTTAAGTTCATCTTCCCATTTTTTAAATTGTGCTTGTAACTTGTCGTTGGCCTTTTTACCCTGATTAACCGTTGCCATAATCTGCTGAATATCAATTTTACCAATGATAACCGCCGCAAAGCTTGGAAGAGAAAACGCACAAAACAGAATCAAACACACTAATTTTTTCATAAAAACACTCCTGATTTATTAAAGTTCATTAAAATAATTGTCCAATATCAAAATTAAATTGGCCACCGGTATCCTTATCAGGGTTGATCGGTATGCCATATTCAAAACGTAGTACCCCTATAGGAGAAAACCACCTTATACCAAAACCATAATCCTGCTTGAAGGAATAAAAGCCACCTTCCCCAATATATCTATTATAAATATTACCGATATCGTAAAAAACCACCCATTTTAGCCCTGCTTCTTGGACCAGTGGATGCTCAACTTCAAAGGTGGAGGTTATAGAAAAAAGACCGCCGGTATTAAAAGTTCTTGGTCTTCCCTTATCATCAATTATGGTTCGTTTAGGACCAATGGCTTCATAGGGATAACCGCGTAAATTTCGTGGTCCTCCAAGAGTATATTTTTCAGTACGTGGAATTTCCTGACTATTTATTTCTTCCATTTTGGCCAGATAGACCTGATTTCTAAAGACAAAATCATTATAAATATTATTGTAGTAGCGTCCGTCAAAATCATTGCGAAGCCATTTTTTATCCCCACCCACTCCCGCAAATTCCGAGGAAACACCTAGATAAAAACCATCGGTCGGTTCAAAACGATTGTTCCTTTTATCAAATACCAGGGAAGTTTTTACAGAAGAAGCCACTCCATTTTCGGTGTTAGCATCAATGGTTGGATCTTTAACATCACTTAGAGTGGTATCTTCAAATTTATAGGTAAAAAAGAGCCGGGTATATTCAAAAATGGGATAACCAACCCGTAAATCAAAACCAATTCTCTTGTAATCATATGAGTCACTTTGAGTATTTTTTATTCTAAAAATATCTCCTCCGGCACTCCATTTTGAATCGAATAAATAGGGCTCGGTAAAACCTACATTAAAGGTATTATTATTTTCCGCCAGTGACATGGAAAATGATATATTTTGCCCCCGTCCAAACAGGTTGGTTTGAGCAATCGATGCTTGCAAAAATCCTCCTGTACCCGTGGAATAACCAGCGCCCAGGGAAATTTGCCCGGTATTTCTCTCTTTCACACTGACTTCGAGGTCTAGGACATCGTCTTTATCCTTTTGAGTAATAGTATTAAAAATAATACTCTTGGGTTCAAAAAAGCCCAACCGTTCAACGTTCTCTTTGGATTTTCTAAGCAGTGACCCCGAAAATTTTCGACCTTCCCGGACTAGAATTTCTCGCCTGATGACCTTGTCCCTGGTCTTATCGTTGCCTTTGACAATAATGTTTCCAAAGTAGGCAATTTTACCTTTTTCAAACGAAAACTCGACATCCACTTTGTTTTCACCTGGAACAATCTGGAGCGTTCTTAAAACGTTCGCAAAAGCATATCCCTCATCCTGATACATCTCAGTTAAGGTTTGAATATCCAAGCGCAGGGTTTCCTCCGAATAAATATCATTAGATTTAAGCTTAATCTTCTCCCTGATTTCCTCTTCTGAAAACAAAACCTCCCCTTGGAAGGAGATATCATTAACACTAAATTGTGGCCCCTCGGTCAGCTTGATCGTGATAAACACCCATCTCTTATCTTCTGAAATAGTCGTATGCGGGGTGGCCACGTTAATTTGCAAATAGCCTTTGGTTTTATAAAAATATTTGATTCTCTCGACATCCGTTTGAAAATTAAATTCTTTAAAATTTCCTGCCCCCGACATGAAGGAAAAAACTGACTCTTCCTTGGTCTCCATAATCCCTTTTAACTCATCGTCATTAAATGCCGTATTGCCAAGAAAAAGTACCTTCTTCACTTTTACCTGGTCAAATTCCTTAACCACAAAAACCAGTTTGATATTTTCCTTGGTGACCTCCTGGATCTTATAATCAACGGCAGCCAGATGAAATCCTTTTTCCTCGTAAAATTTTTGCAAGGATTTTATATCATTTTTGACCGTATTGACGTCCAGGATGGAAAACTTTTTGGTTTTAATCTGCTCTTTCAAATCATCTTCACTGACTTCGTCGTTACCTTCTACAATTATATCTGTAATAATCGGTTTCTCTTTAACCACAAACACCAAAATCCCGTTTTCTTGAGATTGGGCCTCCACATGATCGAAATATTTCATATCATATATTTTTTTAATATCTTTTCTTAAAAGATAATTGTCCAAAACCATCCCTTCCTTGGAAGAAATTTTTTCTAAAACAGCTTCTTTTTCGACCTTTTTTAACCCTTGGATAGTGATCGACTGGATTTTAAAAATATTTTTAGTAGGACCTAAATCGGTCGTGGAAGCAATGGCCGCACCCATCATCAATCCGCCAATCATCACCATAATATATAAATTCAAAAACAATTTTTTGCTTACAGCTATAGATATTGGCATAGACCTGATCTTCCCCATTTTGAAGCAGTTTAAAAGACATGTTGCCCGCAAAGCGTTATCTTTTATCCAAGCAATTATCTCAAGAATAAAAAATATCAATAATCTCCTCATCTTACAAAGAGAAAATGATGATAATACGAAAAATAAATTTTTAAAGTACCTCAAAAAGTTTTCCATCCTTAAGAACTATCTGATTTTTAAACTTAGAAGAGACATCATTGTCATGCGTAACAACAATTAATGTTGATTGATAATCACTCGCCAATTCTTTTAAAAGTGAAGTTACCAGCTCAGTATTCTTGGAATCCAAATTACCAGTGGGTTCGTCACAAAGCAAAAGTTTAGGCCTAAGTGACAATGCCCTGATAATGTTAATTCGCTGCTGTTCACCGCCAGAAAGCTGATAAGGATATTTTTCCAAGCAATGAGTAACACCCAGTATCTGGGCCAGATTGTGGGTGTCTTTTTGAATTTCTACTATACTCCCCCCCCTAATCCGCCCTGGCAAAAGTATGTTATTCATACAAGTCATCGACTGGAGTAAAAAATGAAATTGAAAAACAAAACCCACAAACTGGTTTCTAAACTTGGCCAATTCATCATCAGTTTGTAAGCTCAGGTTTTTTCCGCTGATAAAAATCTCACCTCCACTCGGGCGATCCAATCCGCCTAAAAGATAAAGGAGAGTTGATTTGCCTGACCCTGACGTCCCTTTGACCGCATACTGATTATTGGCTTCCAGATTTAATGTAATTCCACCAAGCGCTTCCACTTTCCCAAAGGATTTTTTTACATTTCTTGCTTCCACCAGCCAAGTTTTATTATTCACCGAAAAACTCCTTGAATTTATGCAAACTCTTTTCTTAGTCCCTCAAGTAACGATTTCCTTTTCATTCTAAATAATCCCCACCAGGCAATTAATAAAATCCAGATTAATGCTGAGATAAAAACCAAGCTGTAATCACTAAAACTCAAAAGCAAGGATAAACTTCCCAGATTATAAATCGCACTTAATTGTTCAAAATAAGTAAAATTATTTAAAAAATGCTTTAATAAAAAAACCATCCCCAAGGAAACCAAACATGAAGCACCCCAAAGCATTGTCACCATACAAAGCCAAACTGAGGCAAATTTTCGCTGCCCCATCCCCAGCGCCTTAAAGAGAAAAATTTCTCTGGATCTTTTTTCATTTAAAAAAATAATAAAAGCGAGCACATTAATAACCGAGATAACCACAATCAACTGCAAAATCAATCCAATCATAATTTTTTCTGCCTTGATCGCTTTAAAGAAAGAGCCAAACTCCTGCCAATAAGGCCTTACCATAAAATCGTACCCCAGATCCCCTCTGAGTGTTTGCACAATTTCATCAATCTTTTCAGAAGCGTCTCCTTTAGAAACCCGGATCACCATACTGTTATATTTACCTCTACCCAGTTTCATCATGTCCGATAAAACCTCGTTATCAATATAAAGCATACGGGAATCTTTTTGAAAAATAGCATGCTTGACTATTTGGCCTACCTTAATTCTTTTTAGCTGGGGTAAATCCTTCATCTCGCTATTACCGCTGGCAAGGCCCAAGACTATATAATCTCCAACCTTCACTTCCATGCGTTTGGATAATTCAAATCCCAGCGCCAGCTCATCTTTGGAAATTTTAATATTCTGCCCAGTCACTTGGTTAAAGGGTTTCATATCAATCCCAAAGATTAAAACTCCCTTGGAGTTGCCTTCATTAATCGCAAAGCCCTGAGATTTAATTACCTTGGAGTAATGAGTAATTGATGGATTTTCCAATTTTTTTTCAATGTTGCGGTCGAAATGAAAAAAGCCGTATCGGGACTGAACCATTATATCACCGCTTGAATCCTTGAGAGCACTCCTCAAAGTAAACACAAAAGCGTCCATGATGCCAATGGTTCCCAGGATCGTAGTCATAGAAAAAGCCAGGCCTATCACAATCCCCACTACAAAACGCACCGAGGATTTATCCACAAAAACTAAATGACATAAAAGTTTAAGTGAGGCAATCACTATCGATTTCCCACATGCCATCTTAAATAAGCATCAATAAACTGATCCAAATCCCCATCCAAAACTCTCTCTGCCGATCCTACTTCGCAATCAGTCCGATGATCCTTCACCAACTTATATGGATGAAGCACATATGATCGAATCTGGGATCCCCAGCCGATTTCCTTTTTACCAGCTTCCTGTTTGGCCAGCTCGGCTTTTTTCTTCTCCATTTCTTTTTCGTATAACTTGGATCTTAACACTTTAAGGGCCTGCTCCTTATTTTGATGCTGACTTCTTTCATTTTGGCAGGTCACAACGATTCCAGAGGGAATATGGGTGATTCGAATCGCCGAATCAGTGGTGTTAACATGCTGGCCTCCTGCTCCTCCCGCCCGATAAGAATCAATTTTTAAATCCTTGTCTTCAATTTCAATTTTGATATCATCATCCACTTCGGGAGTAACAAAAATCGATGCAAAAGAGGTATGTCTTCTGCTTTGCGAATCAAAGGGGGAAATGCGCACCAGTCGATGAATACCAATTTCAGATTTTAAAAGACCAAAAGCAAAATTACCCTGCACCACAAAGGTGGCTGACTTAATACCTGCGGATTCACCGGTTTGCACATCCAAAACCTGATATTTATATTTTTTTCGCTCGGCCCATCTGGTGACCATCCTAAAAAGCATCTGGGCCCAGTCACAACTCTCCGTCCCCCCGGCCCCAGAATTAATTGATACAATCGCATTACTGGGATCCATTTCTTCCGATAGCAATGCTTTGGTTTCCACTTCTTCAAAAAATTTTTTAAATTTCTCATTTACGTCCAAAGCTTCCATGGCGGATTGATCATCATCGTCACTTTCGGCATATTCTAAAAGAATGTCATACTCTTCCTTTTGATTTTTCAGTGACACATACGTATCCATGACTTCATTTAAAAGAGATTTTTCTTTTTGAATTTTAGATGCGGTTTGATTATCATCCCAAAAGCCGCTTGAGGCTTCCAACTGGGCAATTTCGCCTAAACGCCGCTCCTTGCCATCTATGTCAAAGCGCCCTCCGAAGATCAATCAATTTCTTCTCATATTTTTGCATCAAAAGTTTACTTTCAGCCAAATTTATTTTTATTTCTTCATTCATTATTTTTACCCTGATTAAAATATTTTATTCGTTATCACTTCTTCCTCTTTAAACATCACAGCGGCTTGATGGGCATTTTTTTCATGATCATATCCTAGTAGATGAAGCAGCCCATGTACACCCAAATAAATCATTTCCTCTGCCACGGAAAGTTTGAATGCCTTGGCCTGTTTTCTCGCCACTTCTTTACAGATGAATATATCGCCCAGGCATAAGATCGGAAATGGCAGTGCTTTCTTTTTTAATAAAGTCATGGGATTTTCTTCAAGCGGAAATGAAAGTACGTCTGTAATTTGTTTTTTTTGGCGATATTTTGTATTTAATGACCTTATTTTCCTCTCCCCGCAAAGCGTTATCGAAATATCCATGGTCATGTCCGGAGAGTTGATCTTTTTTTTAATCCATTGATCCATGACCAACAGCTGTTTTTGTAATAGTACCAAATAGTTTTTATGATACGATTGGATAAGTTTAGAGGTATCATGAAGATAAATTGTAAAGTAGCAACCTTTTATTACTTGTGGTTTCATAGCCTATAGTTTTATAAAACATCTTTGAGTTAGACAATTAAAACCGGAGAAAATGTGAAATATCGTGAACTGGAAAAACTAATCGGGGTCATTGAAAAATTAAGAGACCCCCAAGAGGGCTGTCCGTGGGACCTGAAACAAGATCATCGTAGTCTTTTAAAATATCTTATTGAGGAATCCTATGAATATTTGGACGCCGTGGAATCGGACGATGAATTTAAAATGAAAGACGAACTTGGGGATGTGCTCTTGCAAGTCATCCTCCACAGCGTTATTGCAAGACAAAGAGGCAGCTTTAGTATTGAAGAGGTGGCCTGTAATTTATCGGAAAAATTAATCCGGCGCCATCCCCACGTTTTCCACGTTGAAGACAAGACACTCTCTCCCGACCAGGTTAAAACCAATTGGGATATTATTAAAAAAAATGAAAAGAAAGATAAACCGGAGAGTGAAAAAACTTTTATTGACAAAAGTTTTTTATCCTTCCCGGCACTTTTTGCCGCCAACCGGATTGGTGAAAAAACCCATATGATCAAATTTGATTGGGACAACTGGCAACAGGTCAAAGAAGTGGTTGAATCCGAATGGATGGAATTACAAGCCGAGTTAGATGCCCCAAATCCTAATAAGGACAAAGTTGAGGAAGAAATGGGGGATTTTTTATTTTCGGTTGCCCAACTGGCCCGGCATCTTAAAATTCATCCTGAAGATGCGCTCAGAGCTGCCAACCGGAAATTCATCCGGCGTTTTCACCAGATGGAAGCCATAATAAAAAAAGATGGTATTGAACTGACTGATCTAAGCCAAAAGGAAATGGACATCTATTGGAACAAAGTGAAGGAAATAGAAAAGGATTTAACTCAAAATGAATAAACTCAGCAAGGAAAACAGAATCTACCAACTGGATGTCCCGGTAATTGGCTTAACCGGAGGAGTTGCCACTGGCAAAACGACGGTCTCCAATTACCTGAAAGAAAAAGGGCATCTGGTCATCTGTGCTGATGAACTCATCAAAAAAATCTATAAACAAACTGAAACGCTGGATTTTATCGAAGCCAGTTACCCTCAGGTCATACATAATGGTCAAATTGACTTCAGACAATTGAGAAAACTTTTTTTTAGCAACCTAGCGGTGCAAAATCAAATTGAAAATCATCTCTACCCCAAATTACAAATTGAATTTTTCAAGGCTTTTTCAAAAACTGATCGTATTTTTTATGATGTCCCCCTCCTGTTTGAAAAAAAGCTTGATAAACTGGTGGATATAACTATTTGTGTCTATATTAATCCAGACATTCAACGACAAAGACTCATCAAGCGGGATAGTATCTCTGCGCAAGATGCCTCTCTTCTTCTTAACGCCCAAATGTCCATAGAGGAAAAAAGAAAACTGGCCGATTTCGTAATCGATAATTCCAAACAACCAAGAGACACCTTTTTGCAAGTTGATGCCATATTAAAAATACTCATTACTTAACATAATTTTATCAAGAGTTTGTTGTCGAACGGATCAATCTGTGAAAAAATTATAAAAAACAAGGGAGTTTTTATGAAACTGAATATTCTATTTATTATTTGCATTTTTGTATCATTGAATACCTTTTCCAGCGAATTCAAATTAAAAGAAAAATCATCTGAAATGACCTATGCCCAAACCTTGGAATATTGTCTGGAAGACGGTGATGAGTGGAGTATTCCCAACAAGGAACTACTGGTAAAAGTCATTGTGGTTGGAGATTTGCAAGACCTCGACAAATGGTTTTGGTCTTCCACCAGGGCCCCAGAAGAACTCTGTGATGGAAACATATGCTACTATCAAGTCCATACAACAAACTTGGAAGAACGAATAAGGCTCGCCACTGAGCTTGGACACGGGATTTGTACTTTTTACTAATCTCAAGATTAGTAAATTTATGCAAAAATACGACTCCATAATATTTGATATTGATGGCACACTTTGGAATGCTTCAAAGGCCAGTTCCAATGGATGGAATGTTTACCTAACGAAAAAGGGCTACCACGCCACCGTAAAAAAAGAGGATATCGAATCGGTAGCCGGTTGCATATTTGAAGAATGTGTAAAGAAACTACTTGCTCATATCAACGAACCACTCCCTTCCCTGCTTAAAAATTTAAACCATCACGAAACCGAAGCGGTGAAAAGCGAGGGGGGAGTTTTTTATAACAAAGTCAAAGAGCTTATGCCCAGGCTTGCCAATAAGTATAAGCTCTATCTCGTCAGCAATTGCCAGGAATGGTATATGAATGTTTTTTTTGAAAAAAGTAATTTCAAAAATTTATTTGCTGATTGGGACTGTCATGGACGATTAAAAAGATCCAAGGCTGATAATATTAAGGATATAATCAAAAGAAATAACTTGCAAAACCCGGTCTATATTGGCGACACCATGATTGATAAAAACGCCTCAAGCGAAGCGGGCATTGATTTTATTCATGCCAGATACGGTCATCAAAAAATTGAATCAGAAATGGCCTTTAATTCTTTTGAGGAACTGGCCCATTACTTACTTTGCCAATAATATCTTGCACCTGCTTAAGGTTATCTGCTAAAATTGCATCATTAAAAACAGCTAACCTGTCTATGGATTGGCTGCCGTTACAATGAAAAATCAAGCGAGCGTGCAGGAATCTGGCTACCTCCTCATCGTGATCAGTATCACCAATATAAAAAAGATTTTGCGACTTTATCTCATCCATATGATTTTTTGCAATTTGAATTTTTCCACTGGCATGATGATCATCAATTCCCCACACACTTTCAAAATAATCATAAATATTAAAAAATTTGGTTAAGGCCACCAGCCCCTCATGTTCCATCGCCGACAGAATAACTTGCTTGATGCCTTGGGCATGAAAATAAGATAGTACCTCGCGAGCACTTTCATGAAGCTTGGTTTTAGTATAAACGCCTTCGTAATAAAGTTTAATAAATTCACCCGACAATTCGTGAAAAGAAAAAAGATTTAAATCAAATCCTGCCTTTTCATAGTACCCTTTAACTGGGAAGCCAAAAATTTCTCGATACTTTTGCAGCGTGATCGAGGGAAGTCCCCTTTTATTTAAAACTTTATTCATGGAATCTACACAAAACAGGGTATCATCTAGCAAGGTTCCGTTAAAATCCCAGATAATTGTCGTATTCATCATCATTTCCATGCAGTACCCTAAATTCATTCAAATCGTCTACTCATTTAGTAGAGTTCTTAAATACACTTCCCGAAAAAAAAGCATAAGAGGTAACCTTTTTTGTTGGTTCCAGTGATATCAATCTTTCTTACAACAAACATATTGGCTCCTCCTCACATTGATATAAAAATCGTTTTATATTTTTTCAACTTTTAATGTCTGATAAAAAAGTTTATTATTGATGTTTTCACTTAAATCAGAGCTTGTATTTTCCTCATACAGACGATAATCACCCAAGGAAATATAAATAGTTCCGTCTAGTCTGCCAATCAGTTCACTTTGCGGCTCCATAGGGGTCCAGCGCTCATTACTTAATTTAGCTTCAACCCAAGCATGCCAACCAATGGAAGATTCATCAATGGCGAAGCCATAGACCGTTTTAGTTGGAATTGATAAAGCGCGGGCAATGGTAGTTGCCAAATTGGCAAAATGATGACATACCCCAGATTTTCGCTTGATGATATCATTTGTGTTTAAGGCACGGTTTTCTGAATTATCTATCATTTCATGATCATAAACCATAAGTTCATTCACTTTTTTCAAAACCATCCCCATTGCCTCCAGTCTGTCTCGAGGTGACTCATTTTTTATTTCCGCAACTATTTTCAACACGTCTGGATCATTTAATTTATAATACCTGGTTTCCTTTAAATAACGGCGGTCTTCCTTCAATATTAAATCAGTCATACGGGCGATATTAGATAAATCCAAGGCATCCCTCGTTTGAAGAATTAATTCCTGCTTTCCCTCATTAGTCTTTTTTGCTGACAAAACATTACTAAAATATTGGTCAGCATTAGCTGGGTCAATCATCTGCTCGGAAGTCACTTTAAACTGGACGCTAGACTCGAAATCACTTTTTTTAAAACCCACCACTTCCGGCTTTTTTTCCTTAGAAAAAACGACAATCTTCGAATTTCGCCATATGCTAGGAGTGACATACAAGTTGTAAATCAGTTTATTAGTGAAATTAGCGATTACCACCTTGTATTTAGAGAGAGTTGATTGTTTTAAAATTGCTTCAAAAAAAACATTATCACCAAGGTCAAATTTCAAAACATCTATAACAAAAGCCCCCTTGCTGCCGACCATTTGATCATGCAAAGTCTGGTTTTCTTGCTGGGTTTTACTTATAGTCATTGTATCAAGCGGAGAATCAAAGCTGTAAAACATCGCATAAGTTTGGTGATTTTGACTCGTCATTAGCTTTAAAGCTTCAAAATAATCCAAGTCCAAATATTGTGGTATCCTTGCAATTTCTTTCTCATTTGTTTCTAATTCTTTAGTTCTTTGAAGATAATTATAAAAAATAACTTTAGGTCTGCTGCCGGTACTGTCAAATATATTAACCTGCTGCTCTTTGAAAGATAAATTGCAACCTCCATCCACATTAAAAATCTGGGTTATTTCATATACAGGAACTTCCTTGCTATATAGTCCCGCATTGATGGACAAAGTTAATTTATTATCCTCATAAGCTAACTCATATTCTATTTGAACTTTATCACTATCTTTTAACTTAGAAGATTTTAGGATCAAGCCTTTTATAGTATTTTTATCATCGGTTTCAATGACATAATTGTCTTCTTGCAATCTCTTCCCATTTTTTATTATTTTATTAATGTGTGCATTGTTGTCATCATAACGATCATCGGTATCTATGAGCTGTATTCCAACGTCCATGCTTGCCAATATATCGCCCTGGCAAGCGTAACTTTCCCTAACTTGCTGGAGATCTGCATGATTGGACATCTTCTTTTTATTGGTCTTAGGTCCACAACTTACTAAGATAAGTCCTAGGATAAAGACGATAATCATTATCACTTTTTTCATTTTCTCTGACTCCCTTGAAACAAACCACCATCGAAAACCATTTTTAAGCGCTCGTTGCCCGCACCTTGAAAAGTTCTACTTATAAATCATTTCTATACCGATTTTATCTAAATCAAGTGAAATCGCTTGGGCCAAAGACAAGATAAGCTCAGGCCGCTTAAATGAGTTAATCATTTTCGGAGTGCTGGCATTGAAATAGTCAAAGGTGACTCCCCAGTGATGAGTGCCCAGTGCTCCCAGAAAAGTTGTCTGATATATAGGTTGAGACGGATTAACTAAAACGGAAAGCTCAGGCCAAAAGCGGGTTCTTTGTATCGTTACCTGAGAATCATTTAAGGCCACCCCTGTTTGGTTATAAATTATATTAAACTGGTTTAACAGCATCTCATAATCAACACTTTCCAAATCCATGCCGGCCAAAGAATCCTTCAAATATTCCTTGTCAACATTGATATCTCCAGAAACTCCCGACAAATTGTAGTAGTGAATATTTTCATGAGGAAGGATATGAGTCCGATGCCAATTTTCCATTGACTCAGTAGTTAATTCACTTGCTCCTGCAATCACCGCCTCTCCAAATTTTTTTAACTTTTTCATATTCTCATAGTGAAAAAGACCAAAATCCAGCGCCTTGAATTCAACCAAGGCCATGCGCATAACCATCTTCATTAAATAAACAACACTGGCCTTGGCCTTGGCGGTTTTTATGCCTTCTTCGGTGTCTGATAAATATTCATGGATGAAACCCAAAATATTTTTTTTATTTCTATAATAGCCTCTAAAAAAATCAAGTGGGTTTTTCACTTCTGTTTCCAAATTATTAATCAGTTGTCTAAATGCCTTGAATTGTCTTCCCATCAAAGGTGTGGACGTGGATTCATGATCTAAAAATAACACATCGGCCAGATCCGATCCCCACACTGTTCCACAATAGGACACCACCGCTTTTAGCTTTTCCAATAAGGGGGATTGATATTTTTTTAATTGAGATGCAATCTCCATGGCAACCGCACTACCTTGAGAATAGCCAATGATAACAAAATCATATTGAGTTTTTTCACTCATCTCTATTAAATTAATAAATTTCTCAATCCGCCGGATAGCTATCTCAGCGCGTTTTGCACATGGAATGAAGGTTTCTAAGGATAGAAATTCCGGGAACAGATACACCAGCTTGACCAAGGGCACTTGATCGTGGTCGTCAATGCTCGAAGCTATTAACAATTTATCAAGATCCTCATCCTTCATAGAGTTTGATCGCATTTTAAAAACCGGATCTTGCAAGGCCTTCCCATTTAACTTTTTATATTGCTCCAAATACTGCTGAGTCGATTTATGAAAAGACGTTTTTTTATTATTTAAAAGTTCTGTCAGTACCGCCTTATCTGTAAGCAACTCGCCAACAATACCAGGAATAAAAAAGTAAATTATTTTCTTATTTTTAACAGAATTTTTTATTAATTCATCATTTACTTTTCTAAACGGGGTCTTTTGTGACAATCGATAGAGATCGTCCGCACGATACTGGCCATGTCGTGATTCAAAAATTTCAACAAAATTTTCCTTATCGGTGGATTCAATAGGCTCAAGCAATAATTTGGGAATTTTTAAAACTAAACGGGGAAGATCTGCTGCAGGATAATTTTTAGCAACATTACTGGCAAATATATTGCGGAAATCTGGTTCCCCCACCTGGGCATAAAGATTAAAGGCCAACCAATAAACTTGAATAATAATTAATATTCTAATCATTTAAAACTCCTAAACAAATAAGATAAAGCTTGCTTTCATGTCTAACTTTTAGACACCTGGCCAAGATCAGGTCAATTTCCCAGCTCTATCCAGTTTAAAATCATTGTTTTGCTATACAGGTAGTCATCATGCGAAAGCCGTGCCAGTCACTTTTGTTCTTGTAAATCAAAATACCCGAAAGTATTATTTTCCCATGATTCACCTTACGAAGATGACCGCTATACATTTCGATGCTTATTTAGGCAAGGCCATCGAAAGATATGCCAATGAAATAGCCCAATCCAACAATGAGGATTTACATACTGCTAAGGTAAAAGCACATGAACAATTTCAAGACGTCTTACCCATCGGTCTGACAAGTCCAAATCAATACTTTTTTGATGTTGTGTTAACTGCCTCGGATACGACAATTGGTATGATATGGTACATGCTCAAAGATAAAAATAATTTTAAAGAAGCATTTATCTGTGATTTCATGATTAATGAAGATTATCAAAACCAAGGATTCGGATCTCAAACTATTGAGCAATTGCTCCTTCTTGTAAAAGAAAATCAGATTAATGCTGTAGGACTGTTTGTATTTAAACATAACCAAACAGCACTTGCGTTGTATGAAAAATTCAATTTTCAAATTTACAGATCCACTCCCAGTGGCTTTAACATGCGCAGATGGTTAAACACGCCCTCATGGGAATAGAACTCTAATTTCTATCAAGCTAAAGCATCTGATCTATTTTTTCCAAGAACCAAAGGACATCAGTGTGTTCATCCATCCGGTAAGTAGCCGCAGAGTTTGCTGCTCCAACCTTGATAGTTATACCTTTATTAGAGTTCAACTCCTTAAAGAGTGACTCATCGGTGGCATCATCACCAATTGCAATAATCGCCTTGTCAGAAAAATCATATCTATTGAGAAACCATCTTAAAAACACTCCCTTATTGGCAGAATGATCCTTGATTTCCACCACTTTTTTTCCGGAAATCACATTAACCGGATAATTTCTCATTAATTCTTCCAGCTCGTTTCTAAGCTTCACGGCCTGGTATCTGGCAAACTCAACAGGGCTGTTTCTATAATGCCAGCAGATTGCATAATCTTTACGCTCGACATAGCTCGACGGAACCATATTGGCAAAATCAAGCATAATTTTTAAAGCACTGGCATACCACTTTTTTTTATGATCGGTGACCAGAGTCATCCATTTGCCCTTACTCTTGTTATAAAACTGGGCACCATGCTCGGCCGCCAAATACACGTTATAATTTTCAAACTGCCTTTTTAGAAAATCACGATCACGCCCGCTGATAATACAGACATCCACTTTCTGGGTTATAGCAAACTTATGAATTAATCTTCTGGCCCTTAAGGTCAAGAGTGCCTTGGATGGCTCTGATCTAATGGGAGTAAGGGTTCCATCATAATCAAGTAAAAGTAAAAGATTATTATGGTGATTTTTAATAGCTGTTTGTATTTCTAATGGAATATTTTCCTCGCTACTTATATGACGCATTTTTTGATCTACTACTTTATAGGCCTCCAACTCTTGCATAAACCTTTGGGCCCATGTCGTCGCCGTATAATTGAATAGGAATTTTTTCATTATATTATTTTTTCTCGCCTTCTCGGACAAGGGGATATTAATGGCATGAAAGATGGCATCGGCAGTTTCATAGATATTCCAAGGATTGATAGAAATTGCCTCGGATAAATGGGAAACTGCGCCGGTGAACTCGCTTAAAATGACAACTCCCGGATCATCATTGTTTTGCGAAACAATGTATTCCAATGCCACTAGGTTCATCCCATCCCTTTTACTGGTTACCAATAAAACGTCGGCATGGGCATAAAGGGCAGCCAGCTCACTGGGTGTTACAAAATTAAACATATATTTAATAGGAACATAGTTGGCGGTTCCGAATTTTCCATTTATTCTTCCAACTGCCATATCAATTTCATTTTTTAAGTTGATATATTCCGGCACTTCCGTTCTGGTGGGGGTGGCCAGTTGCAAGAGCTGAATACGACCCCGCCACTGCGGGTATTTTTCCAAAAACACCTCATAAGCTTTCAGTTTTAAATCTATACCCTTAGTATAATCCAGTCGATCCACACCCAAAATAACTTTTTCAATCTCAAAACTGGATTGCTTCCATTTATCCATCAGCAGCGCTGTCTCTTGTGATTTGGAAATTTCTCTAAAAATCTGATAATTAATACTGGCAGGAAAAACCCCCAGTTTGGTTTGATGCTGGTTAAACTCGATTTGCATTTTGGTAGGATAAATCCCCAGCACACCTCTAACGGAACTGACGAAATACCTAAGATAACTATAATCATGAAAACCGATCAAATCTGCCCCCAGCACTCCCTCGAGTATATGATTGGCCATGGGCAGTTGTCTGAAAATCTCATAACTCGGAAACGGGACATGCAGGAAAAAACCAATTTTACAATTAGGTTTGATTTTTTTTAAAAATTTGGGAACCAGCAGAAGATGAAAATCATGTATCCAGACAATATCATCTTTCGCAATTAAGGTACTTAAATTTCTAGCAATCTTTTTGTTTACATCAATATAGGTCTTCCAATTGCTTAAATCATATCTGACATATTCAGTTTCGTAATGAAGAAGCGGCCATAAAACATCATTACAAAATCCGTTATAATATTTATGATATTCTTTCTTTTTAATAAATATGGGGTGGTATTGGATTTTATCCTTGAGTTTTTTTAGACTTGCCAGATAATCATTTTCAATATCTTCTCCGGGAACCAGTCCCGCCCATAGGATCGGATTAGCGGAATCAATTCCGGTTATAGCGGTTATTAATCCCCCTGATCCTCTGATGATTTCATCATTCTTGACTTCCAGGGGCAATCGATTGCTGACGATAATCCACCGGTTTTTTTTATCAAACAAAGCTTTCTCACCCCCCTTTTATAAAATTTATTTTAACGATATAATCTCCATATGACAACGCCACATAAATATAACCTAGGCATCATTGGAAATTGCAACTATTTAGCATATGTAAATGATCAGGCAAATATTTCATGGATGTGCTGGCCTCGCTTTGACAGCAGTTTTATATTTGGAAACTTATTAGATGCGACAAAAGGCGGTGATTTTTATATCCAACCACATGAGCTTACCAAGTTTAAATCCAAACAATATTATTTGGAAAATACCAATATCTTGGTTACAGAATTTACGAGTGATACGGATGCATTCCGGGTGCTTGATTACGCCCCCAGGTTTTTATTATACGAAAGATATTTCAAACCTATTATGCTAATGAGAAAAGTTGAAATCTTAAAAGGTAAACCGCACATAAGGGTTTGTTGCTCCCCAAGATGTGACTATGGAGAAAAAATCCTCAACGAAATTCAAGGCAGCAATCATATCAGTTACTTTGGTGCCAAACATGAAATAAGACTGACCACCAACACTCCTATAAATTACATTCTCAATCAAACGCCATTTTACTTAACCCACAACTTATATTTTTCACTCAATTATGGGACTCCTCTGGAAGCACCACTGGAAAGCACTTGTGATGAATTCTTGCAAAAAACCAAAATTTATTGGCGAACTTGGGTTAAACGCAGTTCCATTCCTTCGCTTTATCAAGAGGAAGTAATCAGATCAGCACTGGCTCTCAAACTCCATCAATATGAAGATACCGGAGCCATTATAGCAGCAGGCACCACTTCTTTACCAGAAGCAAACGGTGCTGGTCGTAATTGGGACTACCGTTTTTGCTGGCCTCGAGATTCATATTATACCTTAAAGGCCTTCAATTTAATTTCCCATTTTTCAGAATTAGAAAGTTATTCCCATTTTGTGCATAATTTAGTGTCTTCAGATCTTGATCACCTGCAACCGGTTTATGCCATTGATGGTAACCCCCAGTTCAGTGAAAAAATTATGGATCTCCAGGGGTATTTAGACAACCAGCCGGTAAGAGTTGGTAACGATGCCCGTAATCAGATTCAATTTGATGTCTATGGACAAATTTTACTGGCACTTCTACCTTTATACAATGACCGACGGCTCTCGGTGCGTGATGAGAGGCTTCCAACCACCATCATTCATCAAATCTTAAAAAAAATTGAAAAATGTTTTGACCAACCTGATTCTGGAATATGGGAATTTAGGAATAAGTTATACCGCCATACCCACACCTATTTATTTCACTGGGCAGGTTGCAGTGCTGCCGAGAGAATTGCTGAAAATTACGACGACAAAATACTAAAAAAGTACGCTAAGAAACTTAGAATCAAATCAGTGGAATACATTGAACGATGCTATGATCCTGTCCGAAAATGCTACAAGGCCTCCATCGAAGGCGAACATTTGGATGCCAGCACTTTGCTTTTAATCACCATGAATTATCTAAAACCCTATTCCCAAAAATCCAGGGATCATCTGGAGGCAATTTATCGCGAATTAAAATCACCCAATAATCTTCTCTATCGATATCAACATGCAGATGATTTTGGCAATACGGACTCCTCTTTTTTAATCTGTTCCTTCTGGTATATTGAAGCCCTGGCCGTCATGGGTCGTGTGCAAGAAGCCAACTTAATGTTAAAAAAAGTTCTGGAAGGGTCAAATGCCTTAAAACTTCTCAGCGAAGATGTTGAAGGTGTGGAGTTATCACAATGGGGAAATTTTCCGCAAACCTATAGCCATGTTGGCCTAATTAATGCTGTTTTCAAAATCGATCAGGGAATGAACAAGCAGCCATTTCAAACGGTGTTTTAGATCGCCGGAATCAATTGAGTCACACAGTGAATAGCGCCTCCTGCGGAAATTGAACTATCCGAATTGATTAACTGTACTTTGACATTTGGCATTCCTTCCTGATAAATACCAATGGCCTTCTGATTTTCATTCGAATAAGCCGAAAAAGAAGGAACCAAAACAACATTATTTACAATAAGCGAATTCGTATAAGTATACCAGGTGCCACTTCTGCTCCATCCTTTGATGCGCAGAATTTTATAATCACCACCGCTTGGAGTTTTCAATCCTTTAAAATATTCAAAGGCCTTTTGACCATTGGATTTGAAAGGCTCATTTTCACTCTCCGCAATCAACACGGTATCATCGTTTAAAAGCTTTACAAACATATCAATATGACCGGTTCCATCAGCAGGATAGTTCGGGTATCCGGCGTAATCCAAGGCATGAATCTTTTTAACCTTGAAATATTCCATAAGAAGATTATCTACCTCTTCTTTGGTTTTAGTATTATTCCAATCATAAGTCCTTTTCGTCATAAAGAGATTACCGTGGCGATCCACCAGCAAATTACCTCCATCTAAAATCAAGTTCATGGCAAACACATCAATATTTTGCTCGTGGGCAATACAGGTTGGAACCTGATCATCCAGACGGCGATAAGCATAGTGTCTATAAACTGAATCAACCACTCCCAGGCTATTAGTGGATTCAGTTATACCAAATGGCCCATAATCTCGCATCCAGACTGTATTTAATGGACATGGAAGTTTAATATGTTTATCGGCAGGAATAGCCGGAATAGAATCAGGGCCTGATAACACCCAGATCTCAGCGTTCCCCTCGCTCCCAGCCGCTTTAGCAATTTCTAAAAGCATTGAAGTGTATCCACTCCAACCAAGGACCACTGCTTTAGCCTTTTCATACTCTGCCACCAAACGAAACGACTCGGAGGGAGGAGAGGGTATAATAAAATGCTTGGGTGCCGCCCCATCACTTTTTTCTCTGATTGGATCTATCCAATTGGGTAATGGTTCCGATGATAAAATGGCTTTCGAATAAAAACTTGCCAGTATAATAATGATCAAAGAAAATTGGTGAAGAATAGTCATTGTTCCCTCCATGGATCGCCCGCTATCATATATCTAAACTTATTGAATGTTGATAAAAAATTCAAAGCAGATCATTTTATGAGTATATTCTTTTTAATTAAATCATGTCTTCTATCAATTTCTTACAAATTATTCAAAAAGCTTTGTACAGCCTTCATATAAATCTCTTTTTTAGTTTTGTAATCCAGTTTTTTAGGAGATTCCACCGTATAAGAATCTTTTGCCTTGAAAACTTCCGACCAGTAATCCTTCATAGTGCCTGGATTTAAAGAAATGGCTTCTCCCGGGGCCTTTAAAATATAGGCTATTTTCGCAGGGTCTGAGACGGAGCGTAATGATTGGGGATAAACATTATCACTTGACCGAAGAACATACTCCTTCGGTATTTCCGCAACCACTCGTTTAAGCAAAGCATCATCATTTTGATTCGAGCTAATAAAAAAAAAGCCATTTTGACTAACAGCCTCATGCAGATCAAGGGCCTTATAAATTTCTTCTTCGGGTTGCATTGAATTTTTAATCATCAAGGCTACTTTACCTTCTTGGCCCTTCACAAAGGTGGCATTCATTTCCACCAGATCATTGGTGAATCGCTTGTTATTTCTAAGCCCCCCCGGGTTTAAGGTGGGAAAAAAAATAAAATCATATTCATTGCGAAGCTTGGTATTATGGACCAACTGATCAATAATCGAAAGCACTACCTCCACTCCTATAGGTTCATTTCCATGAATACCTGCGGTGAGCACCACTTTTTTCTTTTTCAAAGGCCCATGTCCGGGCAGATCAATACGATAAACCGGTTCACCATCCGACTGTCCCAAAATCTTGGTGTGTATTTGAGCACCATACTGATGTTTGAAATTTTCTATCTTTTTAAACACCAAATCAAGATTGATTCGGTAATCTAGGGGGTTGGTGGTACTAACGATCAATCTTGAACAGTCAGCATAAACCTCACTGCTTTTGGTAGTTGACATTGATACCCCCATTACTAAGTTTAAAAAAATAATTATTAATAATATCTTCATAAAATTACGAAATAAGTCCAATTGCCTCCTGAATTATATTCGTCGAACGCTCAAGCGAGGTGGAGTCCACGATAATTCTTAAAATAGAAGTTTCAGTTTTGGAAATTCTAAATAGCACAAAGGCATGATCGGGAAAATATACTTTGATGGAAGTTTGACCAAATTTTTTTATTTCCATGTCCTTATAATTTTTCTTGATGGCATCTTCTAATTTTTTAAAAATATTTTTATTGATTTTAATATTTTTATTTATAGTAAAATAGCGGGGATAGGATCTTAAAATTTCACTAAGTTTTTTATTCATGGATACCGTCAAACCCAGGATTTCAAAAAGCGTAAGAATTCCATCACGACCAGAACTCGGTGGAATAATCCCTCCCCCGCAGGAGCCCTCTCCACCGACATTCGCATTGGTCTCATGAATTTTTTCCATGACATTGGCTTCACCTACATCCGTTTCTATAAAATGTGCATAGTGCTTTTTAGCAATATCATAAACCACTTGCGAGGTGGCACAACTGGTCACCACGCTACCTTTTCCTATTTTTATTTTCTTTAAAATACTGTCAACCACCAGTGCTAGGATATAGTGACCAGAGATAAAATGACCGTTGGGCAAAATAATCTCCACACGATCACCATCACAATCCCAGCCAACTCCCAAATGGGCCTTATGTTGTTTGATAATGGGCGCCAGATGTTTTAGTGCTTCTTTGGTGGGTTCAACCTGATGTCCAAAAACTCCCAGGTCCATATTAAGTTCAATCGTTTCGATACCAATGGCCTTAAAGATCTTTTTAATAACCACAATCATGGCCCCACCGTTTGGATCAACCACAATTTTTAATTTTGCCTTCCTGATTTTATTAACAATTTTTTTCCCTAAATGATTTAAAACATAATCTATATAATCATCTGAAAAAGTAATTTCCTTGTCCTTATCCCTGTTTTCCTGCTCAATATGAAAATTTTCAATTACCTCACTCATGTATTCTTGTTTCAAAATCCGGCCATCTTTCCAAAAGAATTTCAGTCCATTCCAATCCGGCTCATTATGACTGGCGGTAATAATGACTCCTCCATCACAACGTTGGTTTTTCACCTCAAACTGCAAAAGCGGAGTGGTGGCAATATTGATATTATAGATATGGCACTTGGCCTTTTCCAGCCCCTTGATAACCGCTTTAATTAAAAGCATACCTGAAGGTCGGGTATCCCTTCCCAGTGCCACTTTGGGAGTTTGTTTGATTTTGTTTCCCAGCCAAAGTCCATAGGAATACGCATAGGATTCGGCGACTTCCTCGGTCAAATCCATGCCAAATATTCCCCGAATGCCTGAGACTGATTCCACAAAACCTTTGCCAGGATTAAATCTTTTGATAGAAAAAATCTCTGCAAAACTAGCAAATTTGGAAGGCACTTGTCCGTAAGTACCAAGGATTTGTTCTGGAACGACTGCCGCTCTCATGAGCGCCATCGCTTGAGAGACCTTGTCAAAAGGCGTTCGCTCGATCTGGCTTTTATGCATTTTGATTGCCCTGACTTTATTTAAAATAACTTTTTTAGAAAGGCCCACCACGGCGTTGAAATCCCCTGGAGAGAACATGGACCATGGAGTTTCGAAATGCCAAAGCTCCATCACATTGGTTTTTTCTTTTTGATATTCCTTGAGTGCACTCATGATAATTTCGGTACTTTGCCGATGCGTGGGGTGATGATCTTCCCTGGGGGCTAAAAAAATAATATCTGGCTTTTTCTTTTTTAACAGATCCGCAACTGTTTTAATGTCATTTTTATTAATTTTTCCCTTGTCATAAAACGAAAGAGCCAGGCAGGTGCATGCGGCTCCCAACTGGGCAGCTTCATTTTTCGCTTCAATGATCCTTTGTTTGATTTTTTCCGCTTTGGTCAGTCCGGGAATAAAGGCCCGATGCCCCTGGGTCATGACGATAATCTCCACTTTATTGTTTTGGGATAATAAGGTAATCGTTCCACCAGCGCTGATTGAACTATCATCGGGATGGGGTGAAAAAATTAAGATATTCTTATTTTTTGGTAGGGACTGTTCATCATAAATAGTAAAATCACAAAATGTTTTATCGTTATAACCGGTATTTTTAAGTCCCGTCGCCGCCATTTCATCCACAATCACCGTCACATTGCCATGAGTTTGCAAGATGGAAGCTGGAAATTTAGTGGAGACCGGATCATTAAATAATCTGCTAATCGCTTCCGCTTTATGCGGACCACTGGCCAGCAGAATAATTTGCTTGGCCTTCATAATGGTACCAATTCCCATGGTAATCGCCGATTTGGGAATCTCTTTTTGATTGGAAAAATTATGCAGATTATTTTCGATGGTGTCTTGGGACAACGTGGTCAGATGAGTCTTAGTATTAAACAATGTTCCGGGTTCATTAAATCCAATATGCCCGTTGATTCCAATCCCAAGTACCGCCAGATCAATGCCGCCAACTTTTTCAATTTCCTGCTCATATCTTTGGCACTCTTTTTTTATATTACGGGTTAATCCATTTGGAATAAAGCAATTTTCTTTTAAAATATTTACCTTCGAATAAAGCCTATTATGCATGAAGAATGCGTAGCTGCCCCAATGATCATGCGACAGCCCTAGATATTCATCCAGATTAAATGCAATCACCTTGGAAAAATCCAGCAAGTCCTTTTTATACGCCAGTACCAGCTCCTTATACATATTGATCGGAGTATCACCAGTTGGAAGTGCCAGCACCGGACTTTTCCTTTTATTAATTTCATTAACAATCATCTTGGAAGCGGTTTTAGACATTTCAAAATAATCTTTCACGATCACTAACTGCATTCACTTGTCCTTCGTTGTATATAAAGAATGTATATTTTATTTTATCCTAAAACAGATGACTTTGGTTTTGAAAAATAGGGATTACTAGGCCCTATCATTTTAGTCAACTATCCACCCATGTAAAAAAAAGGTCTTAAACCCTTTGAGAAGTTTAAGACCTTTACTCTGACTAATTAAAACTCATTCTCAGTCGCCCCAACCACCTGGGTAGTAAGAACATCTTTTTCCAGTATCCGGGATATTGATGGTCTCCTCTATTTTACTATTACAAACCACCTCCACTTTGGCGGTTGGGCCAAATTGGGTCGGATGCCCCTTATATCGGAAATAAGGACGTCCATCATCCAACACCCCACCAGGTATGTTAGGCGATTTTCCATTGGTTCTAACACTACACTTGGAGTACTTTTTATTCACTAGGACAGCGGTATTACCGCTCTTATTCATTTTCCAAACAAATCCCACCGATTGGCTACAACTTTTCCCGTCACCACTCATAGCCGGAGTCGGATCAGGTGTAGTAACGGAAACAGCAGGATTACCGGAACTGTTTGAGGAGCTCTTATCGTTCTTTTGATCCTTATAAACCATATACCCCACCCCTAAAACTGCCAACATACCTGCCACAAGCCACCCAGTTGTTTTATTCCACCCCAAAACCACACCCAGGGCGCTGGGAATTAAAAAATTTCCCAGGAATTGCAACATACTGGTGGTCTTGGATTTCTTTGAAAGCACTTGATTAAGCGTTTCTAGAAGTTGATGAACGCTGGTAATTTTGGATAAGTCGATAGAAAAATTATTGATAATAATCTTTTTTTGATTCCAATTTTGTTCATCAAAAATAACTTTATCCTCACCAACTTGCAGTTGATAAGTACCCTCTTTAACTTTAACCAGTTCGGGAAGCTCTTTAATCTTCCCTTGTTTTAAAATATCCTGATAGACCTTCTTGCTATCCTTGTCCAGACTGTCCAAAAACAAAGACGGATTGTTTCTCATGCTATTATAGCTTGAGACCATTTCATTAAGTGGTCTTAAGGCCTGTCCGGCACCAGCAGCGGCCAAAACAATCTGATTGAACATAAGCGAAAACAAAGTAACCATCGTCACAATATAATTTCTCATCAATCCCTCCCCCTCTCACATATGCGTCTTTTTTAATCGCCCCAGCCACCAGGATAGAAAGCACAGCGCTGGCCTGTTGCTGGAATATTTACCTTGTATTTAACCGATCCATTACAATTGACTTCCACTGTAGCCGGCGATTGGAAACTACCCGGGCTTTGATAGTGTCTGCAAAATGGCCGATTATCGCCATTATCCAGCTTTTTACATTCGTCAGGATTTCTTCCATTAACAATTGCCTTGCACCCTTGATCAGCTTTATTCATAACCACTGCCAGATTTCCTTGTTTATTCATCTTCCAAACAAAGCCCTCTACTTGATTACAAGCTTTTGCATCTGGATCAGCGGTCCCTGAAGAACTGGCCGTTTCAGTAACTGAGGCCCCACTACAAATTCCTTGAAACTTGTAAAGTTTTCCTCCACCACCGTCTTCCTTGGTACCAACATATACAGAACCATCTTTAACGGCCAGGCCCCAACTTTCAGTTTCATTAAATACTTTCTTCTCCGTCCAATTACTATCACCACCACAAGAAACCAGAATGGATGCTCCACCACCGTGGCCCTTCCATTGCTTGGTAGTTATAGCGATGAGATCATTTCCTGCCCCAATTATATTACTGACATGGCTTTTACCCGGAACTGCGTGAACTTGAGTAAAACTGCTTCCATCATACTTCCATATTCCAGAAGCACCCCCAGAGTGCGCCCCTGCACTGGTAAGATACAATAAACCTTTATGAACCCTTCCTCTGAACATTCTGGCCGGAGTACTCGATTTATCCCATTTTTGCCCATCAGCTGATTTAAGCATAAAAGTATTATTTTGATCTGTGACATAAAATGCATAAACATTATCACCATAAGAAACCAGCTCTCTTATATATTCCACTTTTTTACCGCCATCATAGACTTTTTCCCAAGATGATCCATCTTTTGAACGATAAATATAACTTGGTTTATTGCTCTCATTGGGATTGGCACTGGCTGCATAAATATAATCCTTATGTACGGCCAAAGCGCAACCGACAGGCCCTCCACCATCATGAACTTTTTGCCAATTACTTCCATCTGTTGATTTATAAATCAAACCATCACTTTCTGTATTGGCAATAAGTGATCCATTAAATGATTTTAAAGCGCACACTGACTCCCGAACCGTAAATCCTGGGCTAACTGGACCAAATGGTTCAACCTTATAGATCATCTGTCTTTTTGCATAACCAAAAGATCCCGCAAAAAGAGCACCATTAAACTCTTCAATTGCAAAAAAACCATGGTCCTGGGAGGCTCCCACTTCCGAAACAGATAAAGTTTTTCCTGCCACTCCTCCCCCGATCGAGGTTGAGCCTAACGTTGATTTTGCGTTAGAAGTTGAACTTGATTTTTTATCATTATCCTTATTTTTATAAACCAGAAAGCCAATACCCAAAGCGGCCAGCAAGCCTGCTCCAATGATCGCTTTGCCGGGAGTTAGCCAAGAGGTAGATGATGGCGTTGAGCTAGTTATCCCTGCCATAACTGGTGTGAAGAAAAAATCCCTGATTTGCTCAAAAATACTGGTCGTTTTTTCTTTACCAGAAAGCACCTTTCCGAGCGTCTCCATTAATTGATTCAAATTTTTAATCTTGGAGAGGGCAATGGCAAAAGCATTGACAATAATAATCCGATTATTCCAATTCTTCTCATCAAAAATAACCCGATCTTCTCCCACGATTAACTGATAAACCCCTTCCTGGATCCTGGTGATCTCTGGAAGTTGCGAAACATTTCCCTTTTTTAAAATATCCCGATAGACCCGACTGTCACGGCTGTCCATACTCTTAGTAAACGATAACGGATCTGTTCTCATACTATTATAAGTGAGAACCATCTCGGCCAATGGTCTTACCGCTTGCTGAAAATTAACCGCCCAACCGACTTGATTGTAAATAAGTGAAAAGAGTGTCACAAAAGTCAAAAAATATCTTTTCATAGGTTCCCCCTTAAATTTCATTACTTTACTATTATGGGCCCTCATAAAAAACTTTGCACTCAAATATTTTTCTTTTTTTATGGAAAGATAAAAGAAGCCTCTTTTTGATAAGTTAGATTTCAGACGAGGGACAAAAAAAGATCCAGATTTCCCAAATCCTGCCATGTAAATTGGTCACCTATCCGCTAACCATTGGAACTTTATGATAATAATATTTTATTAATTTAGTTGGTTTTTTGAGAGAGTAAGCGCAGTAATCCATCCAGAATAGTCATAGGATGAGGAGGACAACCGGGGATATAAAGATCAACCGGAATCATGGCATCAAGCCCGCCACATGTTTCCTCATGGCCTGAAAAAATTCCGCCCGAAATCGCACAAGCTCCGGTGGCAATGACAATACGAGGTCCCGGTACCGCTTCATAAGTTTTTCTAAGGGCCACTTCCATATTTTTAGAAACCGGCCCGGTCACTAAAATACCATCGGCATGTCGGGGAGAAGCAACGATCTGAATACCAAAACGGGATAAATCAAAAAACAAGGTTCCCAATACGTTGGTGTCAGCTTCACAAGCATTGCATCCAGCCGCACTGATTTGTCTAAGCTTCAAGGATCTTCCATAGAGTCTTAACATTTCTTTTTTGAGGGCCTGTGCCTTTTTTAACTCATAATGATCTGGAGCCGATAAAACCAGATCACTTCTTCGAGAGGTCGCCAAGCGATAATCATTGGTAAAGGAAATCGCCTGAGTGGGACAGGCCTTGGAACACTCCAAACAAAAAAGACATTTGCCGAGGTCTATGGATGGTTTTTGATCTTTACATGTGATCGCACCGGTCGGACAAACTTTTTCACACTCCACGCACTCCGTGCTTTTGCATAGATTCAAATCAATCTGGGGCCTGCCTCTAAATCTTTCTGAAAGCTGCACCGGTTTCTTAGGATAAGCGGAAGTTCTTTTCTTTTGTTTGAAGCGTTCTCGTAATACGTCTAACATTTTATATCACTCCCATTTAAAGATCATGACCGCAATAGGATAAGTTAAAACTCTTATTGCAAAGAGGAAAATCTGATATTTCCTGATTTCTTAAACTCAAGGCCAAAGCGGTCCAATTATGAAAGGATGGATCGATAACCTTATAAGTTGAAAACATTCCCACACTATTGGTGATGTTTACATGACAGATTTCCCCGCGCCAGCCTTCCACCAAAGAAACCGCCAAACTATCACTTTCGAGCGGTCCTGGCTTGATCGGGTTAAGGGGGGGGGCCTTTTTAAGTTTGTTAAGAGCACTCTTTATAAATGTATAGGAATTTTTCATTTCCAACCATCTCAAAGTTGCTCTGGCAAAGACATCACCTGAGTCACAAACCGCTATAGACAAATCATTATACAGATCCCCGTGATCGAAATTTTTTCTAACATCCAGATTAAGTCCCGTGGACCTCGCCACCATCCCCACAAACCCCAAATCACGGGCTTCCTTCTGGGTTATGACGCCAGTACCTTCAAATCGATTTAAAACCATATTGGAATGCCATAAAACGTTGATGGCACCTTTGGTATCTTTAAAAACATTGTCCAGTTTTAATTCCAATTCTTTAATTTGGTCAAGACTTAGATCAAAGGAAACGCCACCAGGTTTCAGCATACCCCGTCCAAAGCGACTTCCACATATAAACGCAGACATATTTAAATAGTCACCCCGCAAGCGACCACAATAGGAAAGAGTGGGTAGAAAGCCAACATCTCCGGCCAAAGCTCCCATATCACCGGTATGATTGGCCAATCGTTCCAGTTCAAGCATGATGGCCCGAAGCAGATTCTCCCTCTCACCCACCACCACGTTGGACAATGACTCAATATTTTTGCAAAAGGCCCACGCATGTCCAATGCTGGTATCGCCGGCCAAGGTCTCCATATAAGGGAGTGTTCGCAGGGAAGGTCCACCAATTAATTTTTTTTCAATCCCACGGTGTTGATATCCCAGGGAGATCTCCAAATGATAAACAGTCTCCCCATGACATTGAAATCGAAAATGCCCGGGTTCAATCACCCCAGCGTGAACCGGCCCGACCGCCACTTCATGAGATTCCAATCCTTCGATCCTGTAAAAATTAGTATCGCCAATAAGATCCTTGAGATATCTGACTGGTTTGGGCCAGGGATGATTTTCAGGCACTATTTGATGGGTTTCCAGAATTTCCCTCTCAAACAAATGAGCTGCCGGATAAGCGGGAGTGAGGGATTCATAACGATAGGTTTCGATTGGAGTTTTAACTAGACTGAGTTCTCCTTTTTCATCATCCGAGCAAACCACATATAGATGCCGGTCGGCGGGATGAAAAAAAAGAGCCGATAACCTTTTCTCTTTTTTCACTAATTCATTTTTAAGTGCCCCCAAAGGCAGTAGCGGAATTTGGGAAATTTTTGTTTTATAAATCATACCTATTTAACTCCGTTAACAACGCTTGCGGCCTTTAAAATAAAGCCCCACAACGATTCGGGCATAAACACACCAAGCCCTGCTATGATGATGACCAAAAGAATCACCAGTATATATTCGACCGGTTTTCCAATTTCAACAGTACCACCTTTTATTTTGCCAAAAGACATTCCAATCGCCTGTCTTAAAATTCCAATAAAAACAATACTGGTTCCCACTAAAAAAACCACCAGGTACAACCAAGAACGTGTCCCCACCGCTACTTTTATCAATTGAAGTTCACTCATAAAAATAGAAAAAGGGGCCATCCCAATCAAGGCCAGCAATCCGACCAGCAATCCCACTCCCCAGACTGGATTGACGTTGATAGTGCTGGATATACTTTTCATATCGTGAGTCTCATATATTTGCCCGATCCTTCCCGCTGAAAAAAATGAAAGGGTTTTACATACTGAATGATTAAGTGAATGAAAAAGGGCAACGCTGGTACCAACCCCCCCCAGACCAAGCCCAAGGGCTATAATCCCCATATGCTCAACACTGCTATAAGCAAGCAGCCGTTTTAAATCGGTTTGAAAAAAAATAAAGATTGCCGCCAGCATGATGGAAATAGCTCCCATAATCCCCACAAACTGCAAGGCAAACCCGGAGTGCTTTGTAGCTGCCTCGATAATAGGAATAAAACGGGCAATACAATAAATGCCTGTATTAATCATAAATCCAGAAAAAAATGCAGAAACCGGCGAGGGTGCCTGGCTATGAGCATCTGGTAACCAGGTATGCATAGGGGCAAGACCAGACTTGGTACCATACCCTACAAAAATAAAAATAAAAGCGATTTTTAAAAGAGATGTATCCAGCAAGGTCGCATGAGTTTTAAGATTCGTCCATAGCAAAACGTTCTCCATGTTGTGGTCCAAACCATGGGTGGAGGCAGCCAGCAAAATCGTTCCAATCAGGGCAAAGGCAACTCCGAGCGAACAGATGATGAGATATTTCCACATGGCTTCCAGCGATTTTTTACTCTGATGAAGCGCTATCAAAAAAGTGGTGAAAACCGTGGTTGCCTCCAATCCAACCCAGATTAAAACCACATGATTGGATAAAAGCACCAGCATGACCGCACTCATAGAAAGTAACCACAACATGGAAAAGGTGCTAAGTGATGAGGCACTCAAATCACTTTTTTTAAAGTAGATCAACGAATAGAGCGAACTCATCCAAAAAACCAAAATCATCATAAAAAGATAATAAGCGGAAAGATGATCAAGGAATAACCAACGAGAAAATGAATAAATAACCTGGTTGGTACTGACCATCGTAAAGGTTAGAAAAAAAGCTATACCCAGAGTCAAGGTAACCCCTATCAACATCCATTCCAGGGTCCTTGATATCCATTTGGCAAGGAGAGCAAAAAAAACGGGAATAATAATTAAAAGCGGAAGCAATATTGATGCATGCATGGTTATCAACCTTTTAATGAGTCGAGTTTATCGACATCTGTATGGGTGAATGTTTGATTTATTTTATCAAGCGACAGAACCATCACTGAAACTGCGGCCAAAACATCCAGTAAAATGGCCATCTCCACAATAATTGGGAAATGAGCTGCCATTGTAAATCCCAAAATAAAAATACCATTTTCAAAAATCATAAAACTGATAATTTGGTTGATGGCCTTTCGTCTGGTAATAGTGAGAAAAAAACCCACGATGATAATAAAAATTGGGGTCATAAGCTCATAGGAAATTCTGGAAGCTATCAACAAAAATAAAGCGCCCAAAAGGGGTGCCAGCGCCAAAGAAATATATGGTTTCTCCTCTTTGGTGGCCTTGATTTTTTTTGACATCCTTAATAATAATCTGGGAAAAATAATGGCCTTCAATAAAAGTACGATTATTCCGAGGGTCACCATTTCAAGATTAAGCCGCAAGATGGGAATCAAACCAATCAAAACGCCCTGATAAGATAAAATTTTTATATAAGACCTGATCCGGCTCACCCCTAAAATCCAAAAATTTAAAAAGATCAGAAGAATCATTATTATCTGGGCAAATTGCATATACTACCTCATTAAAAACAAAGAAAGGATTGATAAAGCAAAGCAGGCAAGCAGAACCTGGGGAATTCTAATTAATTTAAACCTTGCCATGGTGGATTCCACGATACCAACCAATATTGAGATCAAAAAAATTCCCACCACATTGCTCCATATGGATGAAATTGGAAGTAATACATGGGCAAGCATTGAACACCAAATCCACAATTTTAACGAACTTGCATACTGAATTAACCCAAAATCAAAACTACCATGATCTAGCACCATCACCTCGTGAATCATGGTTAATTCCAGGTGAGTATTGGGGTCATCAAACGGGATACGGCAATTTTCCAACAAGAGTATTACCAGCAAGACAAAAGAAATAAGCCCAAGGGTGGGGCCATAATGTGTCCAATGATACGGGGAAATTTTTCCAAAAATCTCCGCCAAAGATAAACTCTGGGTCAAATAAACTAAAGCGATCAGGCTGGTAAACACCACGATCTCCGCAAAAATAGCATAGAGCACTTCCCGGGCTGCCCCCATCCCTTCAAAAGCCGATCCTGTATCCAGGGCAGCAACAATAGTAAAAAAACGCATCAACCCCAACAGATACATAACCAATATAATGTCCCCTTTAAAACTCATGACGGAAAGAGGCAGGAAAAATAATATGATCAAAGCTGCAGAAATATTCACGATAGGACCGGCCCGAAAAACCCAGGTGGTGGTCTTACTATACACAAAATCTTTTTTAAAAAGTTTAAAAAGATCAAAATATAGCTGTGTAAAAGGCACTCCCACTCTCCCGGCAAAAAAAGCCTTGGTTTGATTAACAAAACCAAGCAGTAAAGGTGAGAGAATCAAGGCCAAAATGATAGTAATCACAGCTCGCTCCTGGTTAATAAATTCACTGACAGCATAATGACCAAGGTAAGAATAATATAAAACATATACAAATTAATATTGCCGTACTGGATCTTTAACAATTTGAACATATGTCCTTTAAAAAAATAATAAACCGGATAATACAATTTCTGAGCAAAAGTATCTGCAGTCCGGGTGTTTAATCCGGCATTTTTCAGCGGAAAATAAGTCGAAGGTTTATCCATGGTTTTCTTGGTTCTTAAAATAAAAGAAAAAATATCCACCAGAGTTTCTACAAAGGACGATGCCGTGTACTGCATGGTAGCCTGAGGCCTTATATATCCACAATCCCAGGTCACTGTCGTTTGATAAGACCTGCGCTTGACAAGCATATTCCTGACAATTGCAATTAAGGTTATAAACCCTATCAACGACAAATAGACGTACGTCATAATGCCAAACATTTCCCCCATGGGTACAAAAGTACTCCTGACTACTTCATTAGAAAAAAACAGGGATACGGGTTCTTCAAGAATTGGCAAAATCAAACTTGGAAAAACACCAACCATCACACAAATTGCACATAAAACAAGCATCGGATAAACAATAAAGGCCGGAGATTCTTTTATCTCGTGATTAAATTTATACCTTGGTTCACCAAGAAAAATAATACTAAAGGCTTTGGTAAAACACAGCGCTGCCAATCCGCCAATCGTCACCAGGGCAAGAATGGTTATAATGGGCAATAAAATTGACGTATTATCAAAATCACCCACCACAATTTCCTTGAATGATCCCATATAAATAAATAGCTCACTGATAAAACCATTAAACGGTGGTAATCCACAAATGGAAATCGATCCAATAAAAAAAGTCAGCCCGGTCAGTGGCATGCGTTTTAAAATTCCCCCAAGCTCATCAATACGATTCGTATGAGTGGCATAAATCACTGATCCCGCCCCAAAAAATAATAACCCTTTAAAAAAAGCATGATTTAAAATATGCAAAAATGCTCCCGCCAGCCCCAGCACACCCATCACAGGCGATTGGGTTTTAATACCAACCACCCCAAGGCCCAAGCCTAGTAAAATAATACCGATATTTTCCACACTACTGTAGGCCAGCAATCTTTTAATATCATGTTGTGCCAGCGCAAATAAAATTCCAATGACCCCGGAAAGAGCACCCAAAATAATTAAAACAATGCCCCAAGATAACCCCGGAACCCCTATCAACAAAATGGTTCTTAATATTCCATAAATCCCCGTCTTGATCATAACCCCTGACATGATAGCCGAAACATGTGCTGGTGCAGCTGGATGGGCCTCCGGCAACCAAATATGAAAAGGGATCATGCCAGCCTTGGTACCAAAGCCAATCAGCGCCAGCAGAAAACAGAGGGAGGTTTTATTTTTATCAAAACTTATGGCAATATCTCCAAAATCAAAAGATAGTGCACCATCCGCCGCCATGAAAAAAAAGACAAACAAACAAGCGGTTCCCAAATGGGTAAGCGACATATAAAGCCACCCAGTCCACTTGGTAAGACTTTTTTCACTTTCAAACATGACCAGAAAAAAAGAAGTGAGTGCCATCAATTCCCATGCGAGCAAAAACATAATAATATTTTTTGCACAAACCACCAAAACCATGCTCATAATAAATAGATTAAAGAAAAATGCGATCGAACCAAGGTTGCGTTGATTGGCATATTGCTTTAAATAGGAAAAACCATAAAATGAAGCTAGAATGGTCAAAATAAAAATCGGCAAAAGAAAAAAAGCTGATAACAGATCAATTTCCAGATAGAAGGAACCATTAAACAACTCCCAAGGCATAATAAAAGCACTTATTTTTTTGCCTGCCAAAACCTGGATAACGGGTATCAATCCTAGAATGGATCCGCCAATCGGGCCACAGGTGCGAATAAGATCCGCCATAATGCTTTTCTGGTTTCCTGTAAAAAGAGCTAAAACACCAAAAACAAAAAACGCAAAAATAGCGATTAGAACAAAGTTCATAAAAATCCCTTTTGGAATAAAAATTTTGAGGGGGAAATCAGTTGTTAAAATAAGATAGGCTTTGTAAAAAAGCAAGAAACTTGTCTTCTAAAAACTAATCAATAACCAGCCTGGCGCACAGCGCCATAGCAGAGAAGTTATTAAACTTTTTTGGCAGATTTTTTCTTTTTAGCGGGTTTTTTAGTGGCTACCTTGGCTTTCTTCTTAGTCTTTAAACCCAGCTCGTTTTTCTTCTTGGTTTTAGCGGCCAGCTTGGCTTTCTTTTTTGCCGCCTGTTTTTTCTTGGCTATCTGTTTCTTGGTTTTTGATTTTTTGGTAACTGCAGCTTTTTTTTCAGGAGCCTTTTCTTCCTTTATAACAGGCTCTGCCATCGCTGCTTTTTCTTCCTTCGTCGGTTGCACTTCATGCTTGGTTTCTAATTTTTCCATGTCTTCTTTGGTATCAGCATCAGCATCGGGTTCTGTATCTGCAACTGGTTCAGTATCCGTATCGACATCAGCTTCCTTTACCACTGGATCTTGAGTTTGATCTTGCGACAATATGCTAAAATTAAAAACCACCAGCGCACATAAAATTGACACCAAATACATTTTCATATGAACTCCTTAAATATAATCATGTAAAACCAATTATTCAGTTGATAACCAATATAATACTCCCGCCTATAATTACTTTCGAGATATTTTCTGATTATTTTATTGATAAATGCTAACCGGGACCATGATATGCGTAGCTCAATTTATCCGACCAAAAAAGTCAGTTTAAAAGATCGGACAATTTTATTTCGGGTTCGTGATACCGACGAAAGTAGTGAGTCAACGTTGTATAGGTGAAAATTTTATTGATCCATTTTATTTTACCAAGAAAATGAAAGACCTGGTAAAAACCAAAAACCAGTCCATAACTGGCACCCAGTCTGGTTACCAGCATCACAAAATATTTTCCAATTATTTGATTATAAAAAAACAGATAAAAAACCAAAAGCGGATGACTGGCCTCAATCGCCCGCTTAGGACAATAGGCCATACAGCGCATGCAGGCTTCACATTTGTAACTCCAAAAAAGTTTTTTATCTAGATTAAAGCTGATCGCTCCCACCGGACATGCTTGCGCACATAATCCACAAGTATCGCAATTAGAATTGGCAAAGAATATTTTACTCAGCGTAAATCGTCCAATTACCAAATATAAAAAAGAAATTGGCGAAAGCAATAGTCCAAAAATAAATTCATAAAGATTATTTTTATTCCACCAATAATAATCTCCCGCTAAAATTTTTTCATAAAATAATTCGACTTGTTTTCTTGAACGCTCTTTAATCTGATTAATATTATTAATAGACAAGCCTGGATGCATTTGTATCCAATTGCTTGGCATATTAACACTCATGACTCCTTTCACTTTATAACCTTTAAGAAATAAAATCAGCGCCAATAAAAAACAAGCAGTGCCGGCTAACCCCGGAGGCTGCCATCCTCTCACTACAATACCCGCACGAGTGGCCACACAAAAGGCTTCTCTTTTTTTTCCAGCAGGAAGCTTCCACGCAAATTTGATAGCAAGCCAGGGTGCCGTAAAACCATGAGTGGGAGTCACTAGTCCCAATCGATCGCTCAGTTTTAATTCCTCGGCCGGATTACCCAAATTCATAAGCACTACGTTGGTGGCTTCAGCAAGTTCTTTCATCCATAAAGCAACTTTTAGACTATTGCCGGTACCTGTATTGACATAGATAAGATTCATTTTAAGACTCACTCAATTTTTAAATTCTAAGTCCAAGTTCTAGTCCCTTCCTTACCACTTTGATAATCGAATTATTTGGGAATCAAGAATCGCATGTAATTTTAATAGGTTAGATGCCTTATATTCTACCATAATTTCGTTTATATCGCATTACAGTATAACATTTTCACACTTTAAGACAAAGTTGACTTCCTAGTTTATAGTCTGACGCATGGGTCCATCATGCTAGCGGGGGATTGATGCTTAAAGGTCTATTTTTTATACTACTAATTTTTAACTTTGCCTGCTCTTCGTCTCAAACGAAAAAACAATGTCAGGACCTCGACTGGTTAAAAGTGGGTCTGGGACAGGCCTTCGAGGGCATGAGTTATGACGAGGGATACTCGTATTACTACACCAGCTGCAGCTTAAAACACCATGTGCAAATTAATAAAAGAGAATTCCAAAAGGGTTACCAGTACGGGCTTTCCCAATTTTGCGACCAATCCAATGCGGCGATATGGGGTCTCCAGGGCAAAAAATACAACGGTATATGTCCCAAACGCAAAGAAAAGCGCTTTTTGGCCTCATATTCGAAGGGCTACAACCAATATCTGTCCCATCGGGTAGAAAGCCTAAATGGCACAGTTTCTTCTCTTGAACAAGAAATCAAAAAATTAAAAAAAGAAATTGCTCACCGGGATTCAAAAATTAATAGTTTGGTTACCCACAAAAATTTAAATAATACAAATCGATAAAAAACAACTGCGTTTAGCAACTTAACTTTACACGAATAAAGTCATCAAATTTTTTAATAACAGTAAAAGTCAGTTTTGATCCAACGTTAATATTTTCGAATTTCTTAATCTCTTCTTTTGTCATATCCTTTTTAAGCAATTGGATTTTTTCAATGACTAAATCATTCTCTTTACACAGACAAACTTCCACTTCAAAACCAAACTTGGAATTATTTAAAAACCGCACCAGCCGAGCTTGCTCAGTCCCCTTATCACTATCGCTTTGCCAACTACCTTTTTGATAGACATGAGCAATAAAAGGCATATTCCTACGATCTTTTTTTATTAATTGAGATAACCTTTCCAAATCTGGGTCATGCACCATCCGCATCACTCCGTGACACCAATCACTTAGCCTACTTGTCATCGGACAGTCACTATGGAGATTCAAACAAGGATATAGACAGGCATACCCATGCTCTCTCATATAAATTCTTAGATCATTAATATAGGAAAAAACCTCCTTGGTCCCCGGCTCAATCATGATGAGATAATCTGGATCAACTTGTCTGATAATTTCAATCGCCCGCTGATATCCAATTTCATTAAAGCTATGGCCAAACAGCAAAGTTTTTTTACCCTGGATTTCTTTGGGCAATTTGTCCAAATATTTAACCATCCTCTTGGGGAAGAGAGAACTCAGAAATAGGCGTGCTTGACTTAGCATCAGCTTCGAACTATCCACCAGAGTCACCTTTAAATCATCTGCTCTGCTGAAATAATCCAGATACGCCAAAGAGAAGGTTCCAGGCCCTGAGCCAAAATCCCAAAAATGGCTTTGAGAAATTTGCTCCCTAATCTTGGGTTCTAGTTGATCCATCAAAAATTTAAATTTTGGCATGTTAGTCGGCAGATAAAAGGCACTGTATGCCGCCACCAATTTTTCATCCTGGGTATAACGGTCCAAATCACCTCGCCGAACAGTAAATTGCATACTTAGTTCATTTAAATTTTTCACCAGCTCACTTTCTGTCAGTCTGGGACAAATTAGATTCCAGATAGTGGAAATTTCGATCATATACGCCTCTTAAATTTTAAAAAACCAAATCCAATCCCAAAGACAGAGTTTCATTCGTAGAATGATCGTCATATTTTATACTAGAAATCCCCAGCGAGGGATAAAATTGATTGGAAAGCTCATAACTGATATCAAGTGATCGGTTGACCGAATCATTATTTTGCAATTTGGAAAATGTTTTTGCCAATGCAACATCAAAAAGAAAACGTTGATATAATGCTGAGAGATACAATTTAGTCTTTTTATCTGGATAATCAGACGATCCATCAACGCTTGTGCTTATTGAAAATTTTCTTTTATTACCAGTAAAAGAGGCTTCCGAGGCATCCTCATAGGAATACTTGGTCATTTCCAGTCCCACCAACAACCACTCAAGCACATCCTGGCTAAGCTCAAAAACAACATATCTTTGGACAAAATCTTTAATTACGGTTGTGGCCCCAAGCACCCTCGATTGATAGGTTTCTTGCTGATAACGAGTATTTCCCAAAGTCAAAGCAAGGGTGGTATAAAACCCTTCTTTAAATACAGGATACTTGGCCGTGGTTTTGAGCTCAGCTCCACTACCAGTCAGCTCTTCAGGCTGTTCTTTAGATCGAAACAAAGTCACCTTATTATCAAAATAATCATTCCAACGACCCGAAATAAAAATTGAACCCATTTGATAGCGATTAGAATCCTGATCATCACTGGTTGATCCCGCAACTCCGGTTTGCCAAATCGAATTAATACCCCATGCCCCGTTCACCAAAAAGTCTCGGTATCGATTTTCGCCTAAATCTATATTGAACCCAAAATATGATTTCCTTTTTTCACTTTCACCCTTCTCGCTTGCGCTTGATAGTGATAGTAACACTAAACAAAACATAAAAATTATTTTTTTCATCTTCCTCTTCTTTTTGGTGCAATTTTGTTTCTTCGTGCTTGTCTTTCATTTCTTATCGTTTTAAGTTTCTCTATCCGATCGGCACGCTCCCTGGTTGAAAGCTTGGACCAGGTTTTTAAAAATTTTTTAATCTTCTCTCTTTTTTCAATAGGCAATCGTTGAAATCGCTTAAAATTATCCCTGGCCCGATTTCGTTCTTCATAGGAAAGCTCCAGAAAGTGTTGAAAGCGTTTTTTTAATATATTTTTTTTATCCTCCGGCAGAACTTGCCATTGCTTATAACGTTCACGTAATTCTTGTTTGTGTAACGGGGACATCTTATCCCATCTTTCCCGATTAGTTTCTGCCAGGGAGTCAAAAGTCAGCCAAACACCCATAAAAAGAATCAGGGATATGAGAGGTAATATATTTTTCATGTCTGATCTCCGTTTTTTTCTTCTTCGATAAGCATTATGACTTCTTTTTGCCCCAAGTTTTTCAATTCATACTCTTCACTTTTTTCGATCAGATCCAAAGATTCGACAAATTCCAAATTATTAACAATCTCCTCATCTAAATCACCTGAATAAGCATAAAAAACCAAAAACAATATACTCCAATAAGACTTTAGCTTGATCATATCGTATTACCGGTTAAAATATCCCAATCCTCATCTTCGAGTTCTTCAAGATTAAAAGTTGCAAACAATTCAAGATTCTCATATAGCAAAAGATTATCCCATTGCTTAATGATCGCCAAATCATCTATAGACAATGACGGTGCCCGTTTCAAATACACATTGGTGGCCCCCCAAATAATCGTTAAAACAACCAAGACCGGAACTAAGTACATCCGCATAGGGGAAGTGCGCTGCTCAACGGAAAGATTCTTCTCAACTTGGGTTTTCAGCTCCTGCGGCGCTTTTAAAATAAGGTTATTATATAATTTTTTTTCCCAGCGTTTCATATCAACCCACTTCTCTCTAGACACAATCTAAGTGAGTCCCGGGCACGAAACAGCAAAGATTTGACCGCCCCTGATTTTTTCTTTATCCCAAGCGCTATCTCTTCAATTGATTGATCTGAAAATATTTTTAACGATAACACTTCCAATTGATTAGCTGGAAGCTTGGTAAAACATTCCTTGATTTGATTCAGATTAGACTTTGAAAGCACTAATTCAAAAAGCTGGTCAGCACCATGATCATCAAATAACACGTCCTCCATCCTATTGTCATCTTCCTCACCATTAATATGATTAAAGAGCTCGGCTCGACTCGAAGACGGGGCAAGCGCGTCTTTGGCCTTAAAATCATCCACCAAATGGTTGCGCACCAAAGACCACATCCAACTACTAAATTTTTTTTCCTCATCGTAAAGGTCAGCTTTATTGAATAGTTTTAGAAAAACATCCTGGGTCAATTCAAATGCCCGCTCCTGACTGTGGACTTTATAAAAAATATAACTCCACACTCGATCAACATAACGTTCATAAAGCACGTCAAAGGCCATATTATCCTTCCTTTTAACTTTTTTCATCAATTCACCATCAGAAAAAAGTCTATAAGTTAATACGACAGGAAGATTAAAAAGTTTTGCCATCTGCTTATTCACCAATAAAGCCTATTAATTTCAGGCAGTTAAGTCAAGCGAAACTTCTTTCAATTTTTCTCGTATCTACCGATACGAAGCGGTCATTTTTTCTTAATCAAACCGTTTATTTGGAGGACCCCATGAAAAGACTAGTTTACCCTTTAATTTTAAGTTTATGTCTGGCCCCAACTTTGATGGCCCAAGACACCCCCAGTGAAAATAATTCGAGCTATCATGAAGACAGAAAAGAAGCCAGAGAAGCTTACCGAGAAGAGCGTAAAACCGAGCGCAAGGACTATATTGAAGACAGAAAAAAGGAAGTTGAGGCATTTCGAAAGGAAAATCAAGAGCGTCGAGAAGCGTATAAAAATGGTGAAATAAGCAAGCCAGAATTTATTCAAGATAAAAAAGAGGACACCCAAAACTTTAGTCAAAACAGGAGGAATGATCGACACCATTTTAAAATGGAAAAAAGAAATGATCAGCAAAATTTTAAAAGAGAAAGGCGACAGGATAAAAAAGCAAGATCTAAAAGAAATTAATCCCCCATTAAATATAATCACCCGATCACTTAACTTGTTCTATAAAGCAGGTTAAGTGATCATAATAAATTAACGAACATCCCGCCCAGACCTGCTGGAATTGAATATAACAAAACCATTACTAAGTGCCATGGCCAAAGCTCCATAAGATGGTTTCAAAACTCCGGTTATGGCAAAGATGATTCCAATAAAGTTATATAGGAGTGCCCATGAATAATTAAGTATTATTTTTTTTCGTACTGCTTTCATGATGCCAATTAATTGAGGGAGTCCTTTGATATGATTGGTTAAAAAGACACCATCTGCGCTAAGTTTCGTCATCGCCTGTCCATGAAATACGCAAAGACCAAAATCAGCACTCATCATAGCTTGGGAATCATTGACTCCATCTCCCACCATGAGCACTTTTGCTTTTCTATCTTGAAGCCTTTTAATATATTGTACTTTATCCAATGGAGACATATGGGCCAAATAATCAGTCACCCCCAAGATCTTTGAAACTTTTGCCACAACACTTAATCTATCTCCTGAACAAATATGAGGTTGAATTTTATAATTTTTAAATTGATTAATTATATCTTTTACTTCATCACGAATTTTATCTTCCAGCGCAATGATAGCATAGCATTTATCATAGTCCCCAAATAGTACAATCGATGAATCCGAAAATTCTGGCGGAATCACCACCTGTGGATAGAGACTTTCTTTGCCTATCTGATAGTATTTTCCATCGTACTCTCCTTCAATCTGACCTGCTTTAATTTTTTTATTATCAATTTTTATAATCTGTCCCACTTCACTCAAGGTCTGTGCGACAGGGTGATCCACTCCATATTCCAAAGACGATATGATATCAAGATATTGATCGGCAGGTTTTTCCAGCCAGATCATTTTTTGAATGACTGGTTTACCAACCGTAAGCGTACCGGTTTTATCAAACACTATTATTGATGGAATCATTCGCAAGGCATTGCCATTAAATATTTGGATCCCGGCCTCAAAGGCCCACTCGGTGGCAAAGACCATCACCAAAGGTTCCGCAATACCGAAAGCACATGGACAAGCGATTATCAACACTGTCATGGAACGGGTTATGGCGGTAAAGAGATCTGTTTGAAGAAAATAAAAAAAAGTAATAAAAGAAATTGCAAGCACCAAGGGAACAAAATAGCTACTGATCTTATCCCCCCAAAGAGCAACTTTCTTTTTGCTGTTAAAGGCACTCATGGTGCTTTCAATAATGGTATCAACTTTTGAACTCACTTCACCAGGTGGAACAATTAATTCAACCGGGTTGGTTAAAACTTTTCCCCCCGAACCTATAAACTGACCAGCTTTTAGCAATACATTATTGCTCTCGCCCGTAATCACACTGAAATCAAATTCTCCATCGATAAGTAAAATACCATCAAGCGGAATAACTTCGCCTGATTGGACCGCAAAAACATCTCCACTTTTTACTTCCTTTATTTCAACGAAATCATATGTTTCTTCCCTTTTTAATCTCACTTTTTTAGGTATGCTCAGTCGCATAACCGTCAATCTCTGGTAAAGCCTTTTATAAAAAAGACCGGTAATCATGTTTCCAGTTTCTGTAATCATTAGAAGTAGTGGTACCACTTCAAAATATAAATGGGCAAAATCCCCTCTGATTAAAGAGAAGATGGAATACAACCAGGCGGTGAAGGTCGAAAGTACAATCAAGGCTTCCATCTTAAAATTAAAAGTTTTTAGTTGAAACCAACCCGCTTTATAAATCTGGGAAGCAGCCACCATGGGGGTAAGCGTGGCAAAAAGCAAAAGGAGAAATGAACATAGTAGTTGTAATTCGTAGGGAATCTTCATGACTTCTGCAGAATAAACTAAAAAAGCCAGCATCATGGAATTCAGCGCTAAAAACCATCCCGCCCCAAATCGAAGGTAATTAAAATCCTTTCCCGGACTGATGTTTGATAAGGTTTGATAACCCATTTGAACAATATAATTATCAATTGAATCTTTTCCAATCACCATGGGGTCGTAAGTTACCAGACACCTTTCCGATATGAAGTTGAGATTGACATCCATAATTCCATTTTTTTTGATTAACAAATGGTGAATCAGCCAGGAGCAAGCAGGACACACCATTCCAGCAACCTGGAACTCGTATTGATCCAGATTGGTTTTATGATCATTATTTTTAAAAGACTGAAATTGGGTTTGCAAATTGAAGGTATCGATCATCGAAAGTTCAGCCTTTTCGAAATTGTTTCCCCCAAACAATTGCTTTAACAGTTTTTGCGTATGATTAATTTTAGCATTTTCATCCATATGCATGGAATCAACGATCATAGCAATGGCCTGACAACCATGACAACAGTATTGGTGGTGATCTCCTGTTACCGGTCTGCCACAAACAATGCACTTACTCATACAACCTTTTTTACAAGCATCAAAATATAAAAGATGGTAAGCAACAAAGTCACCCAGGGAAAAACTTTATTCCAGACATTTTCATATCGGATGTGAATACCTTTGCCCACGATGGCCGCAATCTCCATGAAAAAGGTTTGGGTAAGTACAAATGCCAACATAAAACTGGCCCCGTAAATTAAACTACTGGTTCCCATCGCAATTCCAAAAGCAACATAAAGTATTCCACAGGGAAGCAGACTGGCCAAAAAGCCTAAGGGTATTAATAAAACCGTTTCTTTTTGCTTAAAAAAATTACTCCACCATCCACTGTTAGTGCTGCTAATTCCCTTTTTTCTAAAAGCACTAATCGAAATATAAAGCATAACCATAATCGGAATAATCATACCTGGCTTTATTCCCCCAATGCTTGGAACCTTGATGGTAACATACGTCCGTAATAAAGATCCCAAGAGACCAAGTAACGCACCAATACTGGTATAACCGATTATTCTGCCTAAATTAAACTGGGTAATTGATCTGACGGCGCTATCCTTGTTTTTTAAACAAATCGCCATATGCAAAGGCCCACACATGCCAAAACAATGAGGAGTGGCAAACAAACCGAGTGATCCTCCCGCTATCAAGGAATAAATAATACTGGTGGGGGTCTCTATATCCATCTTTTCCTACTTGGAGAAATGAGTAAATAAATAAATTAAACAGGCCACAATAATAATAAAATATACCACCAAATTAAATTTTCCAACATCCGCATTACCAATTTTAATTTCGCTGGTATCTTCCAGCATCTTTTCATTTTTATTTGATTGCTCATTCATATCAACACCTAATTTTCGTAGTCATTTAAATACTCACCACTTTGACCTTTTCTCCAATTCATATTTCGCCCAAGCGTTTGCAAATAAGCAGTCAAATCCTTGATTTGACCGTCTGATAAAAAATAAAAATTCGGCATCAGCGATGCTTCTTGAAAACGATTATTTTGAGTTTGATATTTTTCTCCCATATTCCTTGGATCTTTGAAATGGGCCCAGTGCCAGGAAGATGCATATTTACCCCCAACCCGGGCAAGATCGGGTCCGGTTCTTTTGGTACCAAGGAAATGCCATCTATCATTTACATATTCCCATGATTGACTTACGGGAGCTTCCACCAGTCTCCATCCAAATCTGACCTGATCCTCTTTAAGATTCCTGATCTGCTGAGTATGACAGTACACACACCCATTGGCCTGGTATATTTTCATTCCATTTAATTCACTGGCAGTGTAAGTATGAACTGGGTAAGGGGATTGATAGAAAGTATGATCCACCAAGGGGGGTATAATGGTAGTTAAAATAGCTCCCACTGAAAAAACCAAAAAAGCCCCCATACCAAGTAAAAATAAATTTTTTTCAAAGGCCGGTTTCTTCATGTTATACCTCAACGTCCTTCAATTCCTGGGCCTTTCCCCACAGAGTCTCCATAATATTATAAAGAAAAATAATAATCCCCACCACCAGCAAGCTTCCAGAAACAAACCGTATGGTGTGATATGGCTTCATCATTTTTAATATCTCTAAAAAAGTTCCATTCAAATTATGCCAAAAATATCCTTGCACCACTCCACCGACCCACAAAATACCAAAGAATAAAATACTCGCCAAAGTCATGATCCAAAACTGAATATTGCCAAGCTTTTCAGAATATAGCTTGCGACCAATAATTCTAGGCAGCACATGGTATATCCCTCCCACTGCAAAAAAAGTAAAAGCACCCAACAATGCCATATGAGCATGCCCGACCACCCAATCATTTTTACTGGTGATAATATTAACGGTTCTGATTGCTTGAAAAGGACCTTGTAGGCAAGTTAATAAATAAAAGATGGTTCCCATATACATAAATTTGGGAATAGGCCCCAAATACCTTTTATCTTTGGCAGTGGCCAGGTAAGTTCCCAAAAAATTCGTGATCACCGCCACCACCGGAATAATCAAGCTCCAGGAAAACAAAATCGCCACCGTTTGCAGCCAATAAGAAATCGGCCCATGAATCATATGATGGGCACCTGTCCACACGTAGACAAACGAGATCACCCAAAAGCCGATCAATGATAATTTATGGGAATGAAGCGGGGTATTTAAAGATTTTGGAATAATGTAATAAGCTATCGCCACCCCCATTGGGGTAAAAATCAATCCTACGGCATTGTGAACATAAAACCAGGTTAAATTGGCCTGGTTTATTCCGGTAATAAACGGTAACTGAGTGATGATATTTCCAGTGATATAAACAAATGAAGTCCAAATAACCGTACCTATAATGTACCAAACACTTACATACAGATATTTAACATTCCGGTTTATCACCGTACCAAAAACATTGATCGCAAACATGATCCAACATACCACCGTCAAATAATCAAAAGGTATCGGAATCTCGCCATATTCAATATTTTTCATCTTCCCGGCAAAAATAAATAGGGCGCTACCAAGAGTTGCAATATTAAATAAAACGCAAGTGGCAACACCGAGTTTTTCTGAAAACAGTTTATTATGTAAAAGTTTTGGTAAAATAAAAAAAATAAGTCCCATGCCCGCCTGGAGAAGCCAACCAAACATAACCAGGTTGGTATGCACTGATCTGATCCTTCCAAAAGTTAAGATCTCGATCTCCCCGACGGTCGGCCATAACAGTTTCATGGCCGTAACAAACCCGAGGCTCACGCCAATAATCAAATAAAACAAGGAGCATATTATAAGCAATTTAGAGGCAGTATTGGGTCTCATAGTTTATTCCTGTACTTTATTTAATTGTTTAATATATTCAATCAAATCTAAAATGCTTTGATCAGGCAAAAAATCATGGGGTGGCATGGAAGTACCGGCCACTCCCAGCATGATGGATTGATAAAGCCTTTTATCATCAACTGCAGGCTGATTCATAAACTCCGTATTAAGTAAATTTCTAGGAAGTGGATGAACCAAAAAATAGGCATTAGGACCTTTCCCGTTGGCAAGTTTGCCATGGCAAGAAGTGCAATATCTTTGAAAAACAATTTTCCCTTTTTGAAAATCACCCGGGACTAAGGCAGCGTAAGGTGGTTTTCGATCTTTGGCATTAACTGAAGGTAATTCAATATTCAATCTTTTATAAGAATCCTTTAAAGCTCCCGCCATTTTGATTATATAATTTTTAACCAAATGAATTTGTTTTTCATCCAGCACATTCTCCCATGAACTCATGGCCGTTCCAGGGACACCTTTTTTTATAGAGCTGGCAAACCTTTCTTGATAGGATTTGATAAATTGAAATTTAGTGAAATCCCTGGGAAGCGGATCAAGTAAGGCATATCGCGGTCCTCTCCCATCCAGCTTTTCACCGTGGCAGCCACTACAATATGTCTTATATATATGAATATCGGAATATTTTTCTTCACCGGTTAAGGAAAATTCAAAACTATCCAGAAATTTATATAATGAATCGATCGCCTGGTCACTTAAGCTGGCAAAGGATGGCATAATCGTGTCTGGCACATGTTTTTTTGGATTTTTGATATGTTCTATAATAAAAGCTTTCGTACGTGAGCGGGCAACGAAAGTCAGCTCGGGAGCGTTATGGCCACCTTGTAACTCGCCTTTATCATTTCTAATGGAATGACAATTAATGCAACCACCTCTCGTATTTATTCCATCTTTTGAGATTCCCCAAAATATTTCCTTCCCCAGGCTCGCACTGGAAGAAGTTATATTCAAAAAATCCAAATCGGCTCTTTTATATTCCACGGGAGCCTTTTTATTATCTTTCAATCGATTAGCACGTTGCCCCTTTAAAAAGATCGTTAAATCATTTACATCATCGGTCCGGGTGACCCATGAAAATTTTGGCATTTTGGAAATACTGGAATTGGCGGTGGGATCAACAATTGATTCTTTTAAATATTCAACTGAAAATTTAGCGCCAGCATCAGTTAAATCCGGTGCACTTTTACCCGAGGACAACCCCATAATGGTATGACAGGCCCAGCATGCCCTTGCAAAATAAAGCTTTTTTCCTCGGTTGAAATTGACCGCTCCCGCAAGATCATTAACCGTCGTTTCATGACATCTGGAACAATTAGCCTGCACCATTTTCCCCTTAAGTATGGGAGAATGCCAATCATGATAATCACCATGGGCATCGACTTTACCCAGTCCTCGACCATTCCCATCGTGGCACACCACACACCCGATTTTATCAAAATTATGATGGTCTTGATTATCGCTCACGATGGCTTTATGAAAATTCAACGGAACCGGAAAGTGACTGGCAGCAGGGTTGGTTGCTCCCAAATGACAGGTCATACAGCGATCTATTAATATGCCGGAATCTGTATTAAAATTTAACTGTTTTATTTCGTATTCATATTGCTTAACGCCAGTCAATTCATAATATTGTTTTTGATAAGCAATATACTCCGGTCTCATTTCCTTATACACGGATAACGACACCCCCAGGGTGGCCAGAATCATAAGCATACCTAATATCCAATAATCTCTCATCATATCAATGTCCTCCACCGGACTGGATGGCAAAAGGATAAACAAATGACCAATTTTCCCCCCTGAAAAAAGTACCCATTATAATTAAAAAAATCATAATGATATAAAGACTAAGAAAGATTGAATTCTCCAGCAATCTCTCTTTATGAAACCAAACACCCGAAACAATTTTCCGGTTGAGCTTCAACCCCGTTTCAATAAACATTTCAATATAAGGTACCAACGCCACCAGCACCACCAATAAGCCTGGAATAAGCACTCCTCCAATAAAACCATGATAGCTTACCAGTTCTTGTAATCCTAAAAAATACCAAGGGGCTTTAGACGGGTTGGTTGGGTGATTGGGATCAGCAGGTCCTTCCAGGCCTGCATCAAACATAATTGAAAAGATCACCATCAATACGGTAATCAATAGTGTTACAATTATTTCCCTGACAATAAGTTTAGGCCATGCGAAAACCATTTGCTCGACCTCTTCATTGACTTTGGGTTCAGTTCCTTCTACAAACTCCACCAATTGGTATGACCGGCAACTTTTGAAAAAAGAATTATTCTCCACTCTGCCGCAGTCACTTACAGGTATTAATTTTTCCTGGCTGGTATCTGCAGGTCTGCCAAGCCCACCATCCTTTCTAATGCGAAACAAATGAATTGCAATAAAGATGGAAATGATGATTGGTAAAACCGCCACATGAAGAACATAAAAACGCAGCAATGCCTCCTGACCAACATCATTATCCCCCAGCAAAATCCCTCTGATCAGATCACCCCCGGGAGCAATCTTGGCGATTTCGGTTCCGACCTTGACTCCCCAGTACGCCAATTGATCCCAAGGCAGCAGATATCCGGTATAAGAGAGCAAGATCGTTAATAACCCCAAAATAACCCCTATGACCCAATTAAATTCTCTTCCATTCCGGTATGACCCCGTCAAAAAAACTCTAAGCATATGCATAGCAACCACAGCAACCATGGCATGAGCTGACCATCTGTGCATATTCCGGATAAATCCTCCCCAGAACAAATTGCTCCTTAAATTAAGCATGCGTCCATAAGCATCCGGAAGATTGTCAGGACCTAGTGCAATTGAAGGAACATAATGAAACATTATAAGAACACCAGTAATGGTCAAAATAATAAACAGCGCCAGAGACATCACCCCGAGTCCCATGGTGGTCTTAAACATGAGTGACCGGCGATGTACTTTTACCGGATGGATATGTAAAAAAAGATTACTGAAAATAATTTTAGATTTGGTTAAACCGGTTTTATCAAATCCGTGTCTCATGACAGTATAATAGACCTTTTTTAAATATAACTGTATAAGCTCTTTCATCATACCCTCTTAGATTTTAAAAAATGTATTTTCTGCAAGTGAGGTACCCGTGTCAATTTCTATCTGATTTCCAGGAATCACTTTGATAAAATGCCAGGATAGTGTTTTCGGAGCAGGACCTCCCACCACCAATCCCTCGTTATCATATTGTGAACCATGACAAGGACACAAAAAACCCGTGGCCACTTTGTTAACTATACATCCAAGATGAGTACAAACCAGCGAAATGGCTGCCACTTCAGATAAACTTTTTCTTCGAACAAGCGTTTTTTGTTCCTGAAAGATGAGTTCGTCACCAACGGGAGGAAGGTCTTTAATATTTAATCTAAATTTCTTGGGTGTTTGATAACTGACCACTGGCTTTAAAAATTTATAAACCGCACCTGATCCGACAGCGAATAAAGCGCCCAGCAATCCAAACACCGCCGAATTGACCATAAATTCCCGACGATCCATTTTTTTATTTTCTTTATTTTCTTTATTTTCCATTTTTTAATTCCAACCTACTTATTATTTTTCTCTATAATATCTTCCGGCTCACGAAACATTAAATATTTGGCTTCTTCAGTATCCGTGTATTGTCCATCTTTTACGGCCCAACAAAAAAGTAAGAAGAAAAAAAATCCAAGCAATAACGTCAAGAAGAGAGTGATTATAATAGTTAAGATCATTTTACAACGCTCTCAATATACACATCGTTAAAGCTATTAACACTCATCTTACAAGAGCCTGTAGGGCATTTGATAGCGCACATTCCGCATCTGATACATTTTAGCGGGTCAAAAAGCATAACCGATCCCTTTTTTGTTTTTCTTTCTCCTTTTCCAAATTCCTGGTCAAGTAAAAACTCCACCTCTGCACCACCCATTATTCGATCAATGCTTTTCATACTTAAACAATAGCTAGGGCAAACATCCACACATCCTCCGCAAAGAATACAAATCGACCCCTCAAAAGTAGGATGGATGTGACATTCTAAGCAGCGAGCTCCTTCATTTTTAGCGATTTCCTCCGGATATTCCACCGTAGAATTTTTCTGTGGATCAGTTACGACATTAACATATAACTCTTCCCGGTCAATTTTAGGCCGCAACAGATAGTGATTACTTCTATCATAGTCTTCAATTTCACTGAATTGAAGTATGCGATATGGTTGCTTTAAAGCGGTTTTAGTAAGATAAGCATCGATGGCAAGGGCCGCTTCTGACCCGCTTTGAATACCATCAATAAAAAGTTTAGGTCCCAGCGCCACATCTCCCCCGACATAAACCCCTTCCAAATTGGTAGCACGGGTAATTTTATCGTTCTTGATGATGCCTCTGTCAATTTCAACCCCAGATTGGTCTAAAAAATTTAGATCACTGGTTTGCCCAACTGCCATAAACACACAATCCCCTTCCAATAATCTTTTATCATCAAAGTACTCTGGATTAAACCGACCTTGATCATCCATAACCCGCTTAACTTTTTGCACCCACAACCCTTTCATTTTCCCATCAACAATCTCGAATTTCAAAGGTCCCCAGCCATCATTAATGATAACCCCCTCTCTACGCCCACCTTCTCTTTCATCCCTGGATCCTCGCATTTCTCCTAAATGCTCCCTTTCTACACAACAAAGTTCTACCAAAGGGGATTTACAGCGAAGTGCAGATCTGGCCACATCCAAGGCCACATCACCTCCCCCGATCACAATTGATTTTTTATTAGAAAGATCCCAGGGTCTATGAAAATTAAAATCAAGCAGGAATTTAAGACCTGAATAAACATTTGGATGATTGGCATTTTCCATAGGAAGAATTCTTCCAACCGCTAAACCTACCGCTATAAAAACAGCATCATATTTATTTTTGATTTCATGAAAGCTTATATCTTTTCCAACTTCGCAGTTATGAATAACTTCAATATGTTTGTATTGCAAGATGGAATCAATTTCACTTTGCACCACGGCTCTGGACAGACGATTCAAAGGAACCCCCTGCACCAGCATTCCACCACTGATATATTCTTTTTCAAAAATGGTTACCCTATGTCCAAGCCTAGCTAAATCATGGGCACAAGTATAACCGGCCACCCCGCCACCTATTATGCCCACCGTTTTTCCAGTGAGCGACGGATGATGGCTTCCTCTAACCGTGGAATAGGTCAAAGGAGTAAATAAATCTCCACATTCCGGTCCATATTGACTGGTTAAAAAACCTTTGACGTTTCTGATAGACAATGTCTCATCAACTTTTTTTCTGCGACAGGCAGCCTCACAGGGAGCTCCACATACTTTTCCACAAATGGATGCAAAAGGATTGGTTGCTCTGGAAATTTGATATCCCGTGAGATAATCCCCCTTATAGGTTGCGATCAGATAACCTCTCGCATCGGTTTTCACCGGACAACCTGACCGACACTCGACTTCAGCTTCATAATAATCATGACTCGGCAATGTTACTTGACATTTTTCAGAAATAATGACCTCGACGACGGTGTTTTGCAGTGAAAATAATTTTAGCTTTTATCGTTTGTTTTGTCTAAAAAAAATTAGAATTCAAACTTGATTCCCTGGGCCAGCGGTAATTTTGTTGAATAATTAATTGTACTGGTTACTCTTCTCATATAATTTTTCCAAGCATCACTACCTGATTCCCTTCCTCCTCCAGTTTCTTTTTCACCCCCAAATGCCCCACCAATTTCCGCACCACTGGTTCCCACATTGATGTTAACCAGTCCACAATCAGAACCCATGGCTGACATAAATTTCTCGACTTCTAATATATTAGTGGAAAAAAGTGCAGAGGATAATCCCTGGGGTACATTATTATTGATAGCGATTGCCTCACTCAAATCATGATAAGTAATCACATACAAAATCGGCACAAAAGTTTCTTGTTTTACAATTAAAGCATCTTTATCAATTTTAACCAACGCGGGAGTCACATAATAACCACCCGCACACTCTTCGGGGTAAATTCGCTCCCCTCTACAAATTATTGTGCCACCTTGCTCTTTTGCCAGGTGGAGTGCCTCCACCATTTTGTTATATGCCATTTGATTTATCAAAGGACCCATGTGATTTTTTTCATCCAAGGGATGACCAATCTTCAAAGTGCCGTATGCTTTAATTAACCTACCGATCACTTCTTCTTCAACCGCCTCATGAACAATAAGTCTTCTAAGGGTTGTGCACCTCTGTCCAGAGGTTCCCACCGCAGAAAAAACAACTGCTCTAATGGCCAGATCAATATCTGCGAAATTTGATATAATCAAGGCATTGTTTCCGCCAAGCTCCAACAAACTTCTCCCCAATCTTTTAGCGACATTGACGTTTACATCCCGGCCCATCTCCACTGAGCCTGTGGCAGAGACCAAGGGAAAAACCGGATTTTTAACCAGCTCTTTTGTCTCTTTTATTCCGGTTAAAAATAATCCATGTATCGAGGTAGGAAAACCGCCGTCCTCTTTATTTATCTCCCTAATACTATCCATGACAATTTCATGGGCAGCAATTGAACAAAGCGGGGTAACCAGTGAGGGTTTCCATACCACACTATCACCGCAGACAAAAGCTATCATGGCATTCCAGGCCCAAACCGCCAGCGGAAAATTAAAAGCAGAAATGACAAGTACCGGCCCTAAAGGATGCCACTGTTCCATTAAGCGATGATCATATCTCTCGGTGGCGATGGTTAGTCCGGTAAGCTGCCTGGAAAGCCCTACCGCAAAGTCACAAATATCAATCCACTCCTGCACCTCTCCATGGGCTTCGCTTAAGGGTTTACCAACTTCCAATGTGATCATGCGGGCCAGGGCATTTTTTTTGGCCTGAACTTTACTTCCAATTATTTTCACTAATTTTCCACGAATAGGCGCCGGAATAATTTGTAGTTTTTGAAATGCATCTTGAAAAGATGCCAAGTTTTCATTAATTTGATTCAAGTTGGCAGATGCAACCTGGGTCATCCGTTGATTATCAATGGGGGAATTGACTTCGATACCAGCACCTTCTCCCTGATATGATTGTTTTCCAACAAAAAGAGCGTGAGCTTTTTTTTGATCAAAATATTTAGCAATGCCCAGTTCATTAATCAAATTTTCAATTTTCATTTATAATCCTGCTTTAAAATAAACCCCAAACGGGGTTTGTAAAAAATCCTCCAGTCTGATGTCCTCCTGTTTTACCAAGCCTTGTCCAGCAAACTTATTTTTACTGAACAAATCAATCACTGCGCAAACACTCATGGCCGTGGAAATCTGAATGGCCCCCCAGTGAATTTGGTTTATTTCTTGATTTATAATTTTTCTAACATCTGAAATTTGTTCCAACTTACCATTTCTCATTCCACTCGCTGAGACAAAGACCAGACACAAATCTTGCTTGGTGCCAGGGATGGAAGCCTCCATGATCTCTTTTAGTTTTTTTCTATTTTCCAGGTGCTCCATTTGTAATTCACTTAATAAAAAATGCATATACTTTTGATGCCCGGGGTACCTGATTGATTTATAATCAAGTTTGTGCACTCGACCTTTTAAAGTATGCACCAAAGTACCCAGTCCACCCGAAGTATTAAAGGCTTCATATTCGATACCATCCAAAGTAAAAACCTCCAAATCACCAAGGGCCGGTAAATAGACGATCTCACCTTCATGAATGGCCTCACAGGCATTGCAATATTGATTGATAAGGCCCTCGGTTGACCACGTTAAATTATATTTAAGCCGGTTGGTCGGATAAAGAGGTAGTGCACCAGTACGCAGTTTTAACTCAAAAATTTTATCAAATTTATCGGCGACACTTTTCCCAAGAATGGTAATAAAACCAGGGGCCAGTCCACAGGCCGGAATAAAAAACTGTCCAGGTTTTGCCTCCTTGGATAAATTTTCTATATATTTAATGGTCTCCACATCTTCGGTTAAGTCAAAATAGCTGACCCCTGCTTGTAAAGCCGCCTTGGCAATCATTTTGTTCTTATAAAATGGGGCTGCCGATACCACGAAATGTTTATTAGATAAAAGTGTTCGAAGATCATTTTCATTTTCAATTGGATTTTTTACAGTCGAAATGCCTTTTAATTTATCCAGAGCTTTCAAACTTGGTTCATTTTCGTCAACCACTACCAATTCATGGCCATGAAGTGACAGATAGTGAGCAATTGCCTGTCCTATTTTTCCTGCACCGATAAGTAATCCTGCGCTCATATTCCCCCCTGATTGGTTGATTCAAATATTTTATCTGCACTGCTGGTCACAAAACCCCTATATAAATTTCCTGATGGATCTAAATATCTTTTGGCAAACTCATAATAACAAGTGGGTACTGATTGCTTGGTACCGTCCTTAAAAGTTACCAGCACGGAATCCGCCAGCGTAGCTCCTTGTTCCAATAAAAGTTGAGGAGAACCTTTGACTTTGCCTCCCGATATATTTAATAAAAAATTATTTTCCTCCACTAAATCCAGAGCATTAGTAATGGATGAAACCCGGAGTGTAAAATGGTTGGCCCGCATTCCCATGACACTAAGCCAGGCTGCATACTCACTTTCTTTTAACAAAACCAGATACTCGTCATAGGTTGGCATCTCCCATCCAAGGCCCGAATAAAAAAAGCCCAAATCCTGGATCTTTGTTTTATTGATCTGCTCGACCAGCTTGGAAATAATAATTTGTGATTTTTTACTTAACTGCTCTGTCAGTAACTGACTAAAAAAAATCATCGGCATTGATTCATCTGGATGTACATAACTTCTCGCATACAGTTTTTTTTCTTCAAATTGATATTCTTTATCAAAGCGGTAATCCATCTCAAAAAAGAAATGTTCCAGCTCCCCGACCGACAAAGGAGTTAAATTAAAAGTCCTAAAAGCAATATGATCATTCACAACCTGGCCATATTTCTTTTTAAAAAGTTGATTGATCTTATTTGCCTGGGGAGTCACCCTTATATAATCATCCCAAACCTTCTCAAAAAACTGTTTAGCATCCAACCCACACCTCCTTTTCCAGGGTATTATCAATGATAGTTATATTAGTGTTAATTCAGCTTATTTCATTACATTTTTTAGATCGTGCTAGACTGCAAAAAAGATTGTAATAATATGATAAGTAGGTAGACTGATGTTCATATGGACAAACTTACCATTCTTTATGACGGAAAATGTTTTATGTGTGAAAACCGGGTTAGACATTTTCTCAAACTCGACAAGGCAAATGTTTTAACTGGACAGGATTACACGCAAGCTGAGTTTGATGTATCCGTTTATCATTTAAAAATGTCTGACGTTGATAAATACATGCACAGTATTGATTCCCAGGGAAACGTCTATCAAGGAATTGACACTTTTATAGAAATATTTAAAAGAATTCCCAAATATAAAACATTATCTAGGCTATTAAAGCTACCGCTAATAAAGACCATAGCTCAAGGATTTTACCATATTTTGGCAGTCTATATTCGCCCCCGCCTCCCCAAAAGAAACTGTTCCAAGAACGTTTGCCAGTAACCATCACCTGGCATTTTTCTAACATCTGAAACTGGTTATATAAGTATAATGTTTTTGCTCCATCCCCTTTATAAATTCAAATTGTCCAAGGATTTTTGCATCCAATAAAGCAAGCTCCAAATGGCACATGGCTATTCCCATATCCACCAATTGCAAATCAGCTAAATTTAAAAAATCGATCAATCTGTTATAGCTTGAATTTCTATCAAGATAAAAATGAAAGCAATTGTCCTCATATAAAATACGCCAAGGTTGCTTGTTAGAAGCAGAGGGTGCCAGTCTTACCATTTCCAGGGCCAGTTGATGGTGGTGATTTGCCAATACTGCAAAATCCTTAAAATTATTTTGAAAAAAAAGAGCTTTCCATTCTTTTCTTTTATGACTGGCGGCCATAAATTTGATCAACCTGTCCGTGGGAGATTGTAAAGAGGCACTAACCCCGAGGGCCACTACACAGGGAATCACTTCATCAGCCAAACACTGGGCATATTTGGCAAAGATAGATTGATTAAAAGTGCCTCCAAGCCAGCATGTCCCTATATCCAGAGCGGTTAAGTCCAATATTATCTTTTCAAATGAATGACCAAAATCCACCAAATTCCCGGTAACCTTGTTAATCATGCCTACCAAAAAATATTGAGGATTTTTAATGACCCCATAAGTTGTCATTGCCCTTACAAGGCTCCTTCCTTCCCCTTGATCAAGCTTGATCATTTTAAAGCGGCCATAAGTGTTAAATGGAGTCCTTGATACATTTTTTAAAATATTTTCAATTTCACTTAGTTTTTCTTTAGAAAAAATATCTAAGGTGAACGTTCTGACCGAGCATCTTTTTTTTATTAACTCCACATACATCTGATTGTTTCCTTTATAAAGATAGATTTTAAATGTACAATACCTCCCATGAAAACAAAAATTTTATTCATTCTTTTGTTGATTGCCCAAATAAACGCCGTAGTTGCCAGAAGTTATACCATTACTGGCAATACCAAAACTAAAACTTCCTACATTTTACATTTGATCAAAAAATGTAACCGCACCGAAAACACCGACCTGACTCAATGTCTGCTCAATAGTCAATTATTTTCCCATGTCGACGTTAAAAATTTTAATGACAAAACCCTGATCGAGGTAAAAGAAAGATGGACGCTTATCCCCATACCTCAAATCAAAGTAAGCAGTAACTCCAGTTCCTATGGTGGATATTTAGTCGAAAGAAATTTCCTTGGCAAGGGCAAATTGGCAGTGATCGGTGGCAGTTTAGGCAGCGAATCCAACAACTATATGCTCTTTTACAAGGATAAGGATTTGTTTTATTCAGACTGGATTTTTGAAATTCTTTCCTCCAAGTCAGATACTGATCAAAAGGCCTATAATGAAAATAATGTCCAATATGGATTCAAGGAGAATGAAACCTTATTCAAATCAGGCCTGGGATATCGGATCATACCCGAAATAGAAGCTGGTTTATCCCTTATTTACCAAGATCTAAAATACAGTGTTTTAGATAATTTCATCGTACCGACAAGTTACCATTCGTATTTTTATGAAATCGAACTCAAGTATCAAAATTCCAATTATAAATTTTATTTTAACGAGGGAATTGAAAGCGCCTTCGTCTTCGCCAAACAATTTGCTAGATCTGATAGTAATAACAACATTACCAAAGATATTTTCAATCTAAAATACCAAAAAAATATCTGGTTAAAACATGCCTTGCAACTGGGTATGAACATATTGGTTATTTCCGATTCTTCATCCAAAGATCTGGAAAAAATCGGTGCAATTCCCTCCTTTCGCGGAATTCCTGAAGGTGGGCTGTGGGTTGAGCAAACCCTTTCTTTTTCTTGTGATTATCAAATCCCCGTATCCTTTGCAAATTACGGAACCTGGACCATCGCACCTTTTGCTGATTATGGAATCTATGAATCCACCTATACCCAAAGAAGAAATTTCAGTTCATACGGTATCGGCGGCTATTTATATTTAAAAGAAATCGCCATGCCCGGCATTGGAATCATCTGGGGAACTAATAATCACTTTGAAGAGAACTTTGTTTCATTTAGCGTTGGAATTGGAAGGGGGCACTAATGTTTCTTATTTATACCTTGATTTTTTTTAACTCACTCAATTTGCTGGCACAAGATTTTCCCGTGGAAGGCCGCATGCAAATTCGAGTTGATTTTTGGAAAAAAGTCTATACCGAAATCACTACTGAAGAAGCCTTTCTCCACGACATAAATGATTTAAGTATTGTTTATAAAAAAGTAACCCTTCCGCCTTCCCAGAGAGAACGCCTGAGGTTTATCAAACAGGAAAAAAAAGAATTGGCAAATATTTTAAAATCAATCGCCCACAAAAATTACCAGAATCTTACTGACCAGGAACAATCTATTGCCAACATCATTGGTGAAAAATCACCAGATTATTTACTTGCCTTGAGTTCAAATTTAAGATTCCAATATGGGTTAAAAGATCGATATTATCAAGGTTTGATAGAATCATATAAATATCTGGAACATATAAAAAAAATTTTTAAAGATTTAAACCTTCCAGAGGAGCTGGCCTACCTACCTCACGTAGAATCATCTTTTAATTATAAGGCCTACTCCAAAGTCGGTGCCGCTGGCATCTGGCAGTTTATGCGAGCCACGGCCAGAAAATACCACCTCAAAGTCACTTACACGGTTGATGAAAGAAGAGATGTGATCAAAGCCACTTATGCTGCCGCCAAATTTTTAAAAGATAATTTCAACCTCTTGGGAACCTGGCCACTGGCCTTGACTGCCTACAACCATGGCCCGAAAAGCATTGAACGTGCCATCAATCAATTGGGTACAAACAAAATTCATGAAATTGTTGAATTATATGACGGAAGACGCTTTGGTTTTGCTTCCCAAAACTTTTATGCCACCTATATGGCGACCGTAGAAATTTCCAAAAATCCAGAAAAATATTTTGAAAGCTTCAAGGCTCCGCCGAAATTTGATTTTTCCATTTTTGCTCTTGACCGGGAATATACGGTTTCACAAATTATAAAAAACCTGAACATCTCCAAGGAAGTTTTACAGACCTATAACCCTTCAATCAGACCCATCGCCTACCAGGGGGAATTTCGTTTGCCTAAAAATTTTCACCTGCATATCCCGGTCACGACTAACGAACAAATGGTTCAATTTCAAGACTCTTTGAAAACCGTCAAAGAAGAGGTCAACACTTTTGGCACCGAAAACATCCATCTGGTTGCAGGTGGGGAAAATTTATATGACATCTCCAGAATATATAACACCTCTATGGACAACATCATTAACTACAATCAAATCTCCAATCCCTCTAGAATCTATGCCGGTATGAAAATTAAAATCCCCGCAAAAAATGTCAAAACACTTGCGTTGGCATCCAAAGAAAAAACCACTGTAACAGCTACCCCCATCATTACTCAATCAAGTGAGATCAATCAAACGGCATCCCCCCAAGCGGCGGTCATTGCCCAACTCCCAGCCGTTGAAGCCACCGCCATTTTACCAGCTGACACTTCTATCTCAAAACCAACTATCAATTTACAAAAATACGAACTTGACGTTATTTTAGTTTCAGACAACATCTACACCATTACGATAGAAACTGAAGAAACCCTTGGCCATTATGCCGATTGGGCAAAAATCAGAACTGAACAGATCAGACATTTAAATCAACTAAACATCCGATCCACCATTCACCTTGGTCAAAAAATTAAAATCCAGTTTTCCAACGAAAGTCTCATCGAATTTAAAAAACTACGAAATCAGTACCACATTGCCATTCAAGAAGATTTTTTCAATAATTACAGCGTGGCTACCACCAAAGAATATAAAGTTATGCGAGGGGATATTCTATCCAATATCTTAAAAAGGTTTGAACTTCCCTATTGGCTGGCCAGAAATTATCAATCAAGCAGGCAACTAACCGACAAGCTATCCGTTGGTCAGATTATCACCATCCCCGAAATTGTCGCTCGCTAGCTTACTCCAGATCATCCGGCATAGTATTGGGCTCTTTGTGTGCGTTTTCCTCTTTCTTTTTCTCATCTTTCTTTTTAGAACCTTTGGGGGTAATACTTCCAGCGGAAATATTCCAATTATCAAGGTCAAATGTGATATCCATTATCCCGGGTATTGCCTGCAACACCCGCATAATATTTTCAATCTCCTTGATCACCAGATCTTTCCCGGTATTTTTAACCAATCTCCCATACAACCTGATCGTTCGCAGGGAACTTGAATAATTAACCTGGGTGAGATCAATACAGTTGGCCTGTAAATTTCGTCTTACCATTTGATTGATTTCCAAGCGAGTGTAGGTTTTCTTCATCTGCTCCTCCGGAGGTTTAGGGCATCGGAGGAACAATTCGCAAACCCCGGGCATCCAATCTTCCGGGGGAATTATCATATATTTCGATTGCCCAGTAAATGACCGCAATAAATTCCTTGGTAAACTCTCCATGAAAATAGCTATGAATCAAATTTGCATAGTCAGCCAGATCCCGTGCATATCCGGTCAAGGTGGGATCATGCGGATCCAGAAGCTGGGTAATCGCTTTAAATTTATAAGAAGGAATATCTAGGTAAACAATAGTTGAGACCGGATTAAAGGCCTGGTTTAAAAAGGTTTGGGTTAAAAATTGTCTTTCACTATAAAGTTCCAATGAAATCTGGCCATGTAAATCAAACCATTTTTCAACATTATCATACAAATCCCTGATCACTCCCAGTTTGACATTATAAGGTTCATTTTGGGTGGATTTAAGATTAATCATCAATTCTTTGATGGTATCCCTGCGAGGAATAAATCCCATACCTTTGACTGAATTATTAAGCGCAAAAAAAGAATCATTTCTTTTATATCCATAGGTGGCCACCACTCCGTTATGAGGTCCATTTAAATGTGGTGGTTGATGCTCAACGATGTCATTAATGGCCTGTTTTCTTTTTTTAATATTCCATTCCATAAAAGATGGCGGGAAAGCCGCTAGAACAAAATTTTGATATTCTCCATCCACTTTGGCGTTGATGATAATCCCCTCCTCTGGAGTAAGAACTTCATCCTGATGATAATAGCCATTTACAAATAATTCATCAGGGTTAAAGGAAAAAACATTCCAGGATATCATGATCGTAATCGCCAAAAATAAAACATTATATTTCATAAATCCTCCCCATAAGATTTCTTATAAAGCAATCAGCGGGTATCATCCCTTTACATTTTGAATGAGTCAAAATATTAATGTATAATTTAAAAATACAAACGAATTATCAATAACTTAAAAAGGCGACTTATGCTAGATTTTTCTAAAATTAAAACCTATCCAATCAAAACCAGAAAAAACAAAGAGAAACTGATCAATTTTTTTGATATCAACCAAAAATACCCTCTTCTTCCGGATAAAAATTTACCCATTCTTGCTAATAAAATAGTCGCCGCTTATAAAAATCATAAAAAAATTATTTTTATGCTGGGAGGACACGTTTTAAAAGTGGGATGCACCCCTTTTATCATTGACCTGGTCAAAAGAGGTATCATCGGACATGTGGCGGTTAATGGCTCACTTCCTATTCATGATTTTGAAATTGCCCTGATTGGAGAAACTTCCGAGGATGTTGCCAAAAGTATCGAGGATGGAAGTTTCGGAATGAGTGAGGAAACTGGAAGCATGTTAAATGAGGCCATCATAAATGGAAGCAAAAAAAACCTGGGAATGGGTGAAGCTATTGGCAAAATGATTGCTGAAAAAAATCTCCCTTTCAAAGAAGCCAGCCTTTCATATTGGACCTATCACAAAAAAATCCCTTTCACCGTTCACACGGCTATCGGGACAGAAATCATCTATCAACATCCCCGGTGTGATGGTGCCGCCATGGGACAAACTTCTTATTTGGATTTTAAAATATTAGCGAAATCCCTAACCCAACTGGAAGATGGAGTGGTGGTCAATATTGGTTCAGCAGTGATCATGCCTGAAGTTTTTTTAAAGGCCTTCACTGTCGTACGAAATTTAAATTATCAGGTTAAAAATTTCACTGCCGCTAATATGGATATGATTAAACATTATAGGCCCACCGTTAACGTGGTGGAAAGACCGACTTCACTGGGAGGACTGGGCCTTTCTATTATTGCCAAACATGAAGAAACCATTCCTACTCTTTACCAGTTAATTATGAAGGCATTATGAAAAAAATCTATATCGTTCATGCCATCCTGGCGGCTTTCTTATTTGGTTTGTCCACCCCTTTTTCCAAACTTATTTTAAATCACAACAATTCCCCCCTGCTACTTGCTTCCCTGTTTTATCTGGGAGCCGCTCTTTTTTTACTGCCTTTTAAAATTAAAAATTTAAAAAACGAAATCAGTCAACTGATCAGTCATAAGTCAGATCTTAAAAGAATTGCCGGTGCTATTATTTTCGGAGGAATAACCGGACCGGTAGCACTCCTTTACGGTATCAAATATTCCTCTCCTGAATCAGCTTCACTGCTTCTCAATATGGAAACTGTAGCCACTTCCTTTTTTGCCTGGTTTGTATTCAAGGAACATCTGAGTACCAAAGTCATTTTATCATCAATTTTAACCGTGATTGCCGGAAGCCTGCTGGTTATCAATTTTAATCTTTCCATCAATTATGGAGGGGCCCTCATTATCCTGGCATGTATTTTTTGGGGAATTGACAACAATTTGACCGCCAATGTAGCATCCATTTCACCCACTGTTAATACCATCCTGAAAGGTTTTTTTGCCGGATCATTTAATTTTTTAATGTTTTTAATGTTTGAAAATGGCCTGATTATACTTAATGATGTTTTTTACGCATTAATCATAGGGGCTTTTTCTTATGGACTCAGCATCATACTTTATATCAACTCTGCCAGAAATATTGGAGCATCCAGATCCCAAATTATTTTCTCAATTAATCCTTTTCTGGGAAGCATAGTCTCCTTTATGATTTTTCAAACCATGCTGAGCATGGAATTTGTAATCGCATTTTTACTCATGATCATTGGCATTGCTTTGTTAATTTATGAACATCACCACCATGAACATACCCACCATGAAGTCAATCATTTGCATGAGCACTCCCATGATGATAAACATCATGATCACTTCCATGAAGGCATCACTCCTGGTCAAAAACACTCCCACCAGCACTTTCATCATAAAATTACCCACAGTCACATTCATTACCCCGATATTCATCACAAACATGAACACTAAAGAATTTAGTTGACCATTTTGCTTTATAATAAACCACAAAAATATTCCTGTTTTCACCGATCTTTATTTACTATTATTTAAAGTAAAATAGACGAAGAGAACAGATACGACCTACAAGGAAGCTAATGGCATTAAACATACTGATCATTGAACCAGATAACGAATGGAGAGACAAAGTTTGCAGTTACTTGGCCGGCTCATCATACGCCACAGACTGTGCCTTCACTGGTAAAATGGCCCAGCTTAAAATCTATAAAACCAAATTTTTTGCGGTCATCATAGATTGGGAGACCAAGGATCATAGTGTCATCGAGGTATTGAAATACATCAACGTCAATAGCCCCTCTTCCAAAGTCATCTTAACCATTAAAACCCCAAAGGTTTTTGATGAGATTGGTATTGAAAAAGAGATGCTCACCAAAATTGGTGTCACCGATATCATCACCAAACCTTTCACCCAAGACCAGTTAATGAGATCCATAGAAGGTGAACTGCAATTTAGCATGTGGAAAAATGCCTCTAAAAAGAAACGTGATTATAGCGAGGAAGGAACCTCCATACGGGCCAGAGACGATGAATTCACCCGGGTTAAAATTACAGAGTTCTTATCTGGAAACAAGTCTGTTTTTGATTTGTTTGTACGGGTTAGTCCCAATCACTATATAAAACTTTTACATGCAGGTGATTCCTTTGAGCCGGAAACCATTAAAAAATATCGCTCTGAAAAAAATGTGGAATATCTCTACTTTAGAACCCAGGACCGGGGATTATATGTAAGATATATGAACAAACTGCTCGAAAAAGTTATGAGCATGAAATCGGTTTCCACCACTCAAAAAGTATCCCTCATTAAAAACATGACTGAAAAATATGTGGAAGAAATCTATACCAACGGTATCCAGCCCCATTTAATTGAAGATGGTAAGGATATATGCAAACATATTGATAGCTTGATTCACGAAGACCCCAAGCTGAGCAATGTTATAAAACAATTACAAGATTTTGATCCAAACGCCTATTCTCATGCTTTCCTGGTGGTTTTCTTTTCATCTCTTATTTGCAACAAGTTGTCCTGGGCCACCCGGGGAACCTTGGAAAAAGTCACCATGGGGGCCATGCTGCATGATATTGGCAAACTAAAACTGTCAAAAACTCTATCATTACTTGATACGAAGGATATGAGTGAAGAACAATTGAAAGAATATAAACAACATCCTCAGCTCGGGGTGGATATGCTGGCTGACATGCCGAGCGTTAAAGAACCCATTAAGCAAATAGTTTTTCAACATCACGAGACAGCTGATGGCGGAGGTTTTCCCAGAGGAATAACTGGAATTAAAATTTATCCCCTGGCCCAAATCGTCGGGTTGGTTGATTTATGTGCGGTCATTATGAAGAGAAAAAAAGTCAAACCGGTGGAAGCTTTCACCGAAATGATGAGAGACGAAAAAAACCTGCAAAGATTTGATCAAAACCTTTTTGTGGCCTTTGCCCAAATTTTTACAACACTTGAAATGCCTAAGGGAGACAAGGTATAATAACCATATATGACAGATAACCGAAAAATTCTATATATTGGCGACGATGATATCTTTTTTAGGGATTTAAAAAGTTTCTATGATCGAAAATGTAGTCGTGAGACAGTGCTGACCAAACAAATTGTTATCACGGACAACCCTGACCTCATTGTCGAGTTATCAAAAACTTTTATCAAAATGATGCCACACCTTTGTATTTTGGATTTTTCCAAAATATATCTTGATACCAAGTTGATCAGTGACCTGCTTTCACATCTTTTAATACTTAAAAGACATCATCTTTTCAGACCAGTTCCCATTTTCAGTCTTTTTACCTCCTTGGAAGAGTTTAATAATATTAAATTCATTGCCGCCAGCGGAATTATCGTTTACTCCCACATCAAAGGAGAAAATGATGATACTTTTTTTAATGACTCCTTTTATATTGCCTATGAGGAAAATGCCAAATTCCCCAAATATGCCATTGCTGATCATCTGGCCCTCAATCATTATTTTCATGCCCCTTCCACCATTACAGGAATAAGTAGTGATGCGCTTCAAATTGAAAGCGATATTGAACCTAAAATCGATGAGGATATTGAAGCCAGAACCAATTTATTCCCTGAATTTAAAATAAAAAAATTTGATGTCTCCTTTAAGGAAGAAAGCTCCATTTACTACGATTATTTATATAACGCCGAATTTAGAATCCCGTTTGCCGGTCCCTGGGATGAAATCACCGAAGATAGCATGCAAAAGGATACCTTTGAAACATGGATCGATTTTAATCGTGAGCAACTCAAATCCATCTATAGCAGTGTGCTTATCGTCAGCAACTCCCTGGAGTTTCTCACTGATTTTTCCCAATATCAAAATTTAAAAATCAACTTTTATTTTATCAGTCACCTGCATAGTGGACTGGAAATCATAAAAATATTAAAACCCAATTTAATTATCTTCTCCTTTGACAATCTTCACGATGAAGATGAAAAATTCAATATTCCCCACAGGCTTCCCAATTCCCTGAATACTTTGACCCAAATTGTGACACTCATTCGAACATTTCCTGGATATATTCCGGTGATCGTCACCTTTAACAACCCCTCTTCCAGCGAAGCCAGTCAAAAAGTTTACAACTATAACGCCATTATCTCCTCTCCGGCTGAAATATCCATGAGTCTGGTAAAACAACTCCTGGAAAACTTTGAAAAAAATTATATTGAAAAAGTTGAACCTGACCAGACTTTTAAATTTCATCTAACTGACAATCGCAGAATCATTGAAGTAAAAAGAAACACCACCATAACCAGTTTGACCGAGCATGAAATAACCTTCTTGTGTGAATTTGAAATTCCCTACTATACCACCATCAAATTTGACCAGCCATTTGATTTATATGTGACGGTGGTTCCTTCCACCCGGCAAATAGAAAATCAAGGAAGTCGTAAACACTATATGGGATTTATCCACACCGTAAGTGAGATCCAATTGCAAACCATGCGGCAATTTGTTAATTACCTGCTTTTCAAAAGACCGAAAGAGTTTTTATTTGATATCAAACTAATTGATGAGGAACTCCAAAAACAAATCAAGGCTGCTCCCCGGGTTATGACTGAAGAGCCGCAAAAAATTGAAAAAGTTCCTGAAATAAAACGCGAAGCCAGTGCTTCACACAAGAGTAAATTATGAGGTTGTATTTATGACGACTGAAAAAAAAGTTATTTTAATTGTTGATGATGAGGTACACATTGTCGAGATCTTAAAGACCATGCTTACTCCCTTCGTTGACACCATTTTTACTGCCCATAATGGCCTGGATGCTCTCAACCTGGTTAAAAAACATTCTGAGATTGATGTGATTTTAAGCGATATTAAAATGCCCATTATGGATGGTATGGCCTTTATTAAAAACGCCCGTGAGTGTAAAATTGATAAACCCTTCATTTTTTTCACAGGATATGGATCAGAACAATATATGATGGATGCCCTCAAATATGGCGCTTTTGACTTTTTAAACAAACCTCATTTTGAATCGCTGGAGGAAATTGTATTAAAAGCCCTCAATCATGCCAAAAAAACCAATACCAGTTCAAAACAAGACGGGGAAACCATAACCGCTTATCAAAAATTAATGAAATCTAAAAAAACCGAGTAACTATTATGGGAAAGCTATTTGCCATAGGCGATATCCATGGTTGTAATAAAGAGTTAGAATTACTGCTAACCCGACTTCCTTTTAAGGACTCTGACACCATTTTATTTCTAGGCGATTATATAGACCGGGGCAAGGATTCCAAGGGAGTGGTCAATACTATCTTGAATCTGGCAAAAAAATATAATGTCATCACACTCATGGGAAATCATGAACAAATGTTTTTAGATTTTTTTTATGACAAGAACACGCTGGAAGCCGGAGCCTTTTTATTTAATGGCGGAACCACTACTTTGTCTAGCTATTGTAGCGAATTAGGAAATTTTGAATTTCCCAAAAACCACCTTGATTTTTTTAATAATTTAAAACTTTTTCATGAAACCGATGATTATTTTTTTGTACATGCCGGATTGCCCGAACTTCCCCTGGAAGAAATAAAACAAAGACCACTCATCTTCTTGGAGCAATTTCTCTGGGTCAGGGAGGATTTTTTAAAAAGCAATTATCAATGGAATAAAACCATTATTCACGGCCATACTCCCATCTTGGATGCCACCTTGGATAATCAAAAAATAAATCTAGACACGGGCTGCGTTTATGACGGAAAATTATCTGCCATCGAGCTACCGGAAAAGATTCTTTACAGTGTCCCCAAAATAAATGAAGAGGCTACCGGTCCAGAAATTCCAGGTAGGCGACGATCTGTAAGATATAGCATTGTATTACCCATAACCATCGATCTAGGCGAAGGTCAAGCCTTTTTTGAAACCATCAATTTTAGTGATCATGGTATGCTGATTTACACCATCACTTCCATTGAACTTGCTTTCACCGCCAACCAAATCATTCGAGGCATTATCGGTTCGACTAAAAGTCAGGCCTACTTTACTGGAAGAATTAAAAGGGTCGAAAAGAAGGCCACCGGTTCATTTCTTGCCATTGAATTTATCCAACGCCCGGCTTGCATTAACCCTATTTAAACCCCTCTGCCCCCCCCACCTTCGATTTTTTGACCTGACCAGAGCATATTATTTAAAAAATAAGTTGTGCACGCCCCTATTAAATATGTTAAATTCTTAAAAAGTTTATTGATTAAGGCAAAAAATATTGAGGTACCCGGAGACCCTTATGGAAAAGCACGAGTTAAAAGTTGATGCACTTAAATATCATGAATACCCCGTACCCGGTAAAATAAGTGTTGCATCCTCCAAGTCTTGTCAAACCGCCCGGGATCTCTCACTAGCCTATACTCCAGGAGTCGCCTACCCTTGCCTGGAAATTAAAAAAAATCCCCAGGATGTGTACAAATACACCAGTAAAGAAAACCTGGTGGCAGTCATCACTGATGGCACGGCGGTACTGGGACTTGGTAACATAGGCCCACTTGCCGGAAAACCAGTAATGGAAGGCAAAGCAGTTTTATTCAAGCGTTTTGCTGATATTGATGTTTTTGACCTTGAATTAAATGCCAAAAGTACTGACGAAATAGTTAATATCGTCAAGGCCTTGGAACCGACCTTTGGTGGCATTAATTTGGAAGACATCAAAGCACCTGAATGTTTTGAAATTGAGGAAAGACTCATTAAAGAAATGAACATTCCAGTTTTTCATGACGATCAACACGGAACCGCCATCATCACCACGGCTGCTTTTTTAAATGCGCTTGAGGTCAGTAAAAAGCATATCAAGAACGTTAAGGTTGTCTTTTCAGGGGCCGGAGCTGCCTCGATTGCCTGTGCTAATCTGCTGATGGATGTGGGAGTTTCTAGAGAACAAATTATCATGGTGGATTCCAAGGGAGTCATCACTAATAAAAGAACCGATTTAAACAGATACAAGAAAAATTTTGCTTCCAGCCTGAATTTAAAAACGATAGATGAGGCCATGCATGGTGCTGATGCCTTTATCGGGGTTTCCGTGGAAGGAATTATCACCCCCGCCATGGTAAAAACCATGAACACCAGTCCCATTATCTTCGCCATGGCAAATCCTAATCCAGAAATTTATCCCCAGCAGGTGTTTGAAGTTAGAAAAGATGCCATCATGGCCACCGGGCGCTCTGATTTCCCCAATCAAGTCAACAATGTTTTGGGATTTCCTTTTATTTTTAGGGGCGCACTCGATGTACGTGCCAAAACTATTAACAAAGAAATGAAACTGGCAGCAGCCATGGCCTTATCTGAGCTAGCTAGGCTCGAAGTCACCGAAGAAGTAAAACGGGCCTATAATAACGAAAATTTTGAATTCGGACCTCATTATCTTATTCCCAAACCTTTTGATTCCAGAGTGCTCACTCACCTGGCACCAGCAGTTGCCAAAGCGGCCATGGCAACCGGGGTGGCCCAAAAAGAAATTAGCGATTTCAACCAATATAAAAAAAATTTGATAAAAAGAATTTTTCATTAAGTTATAAAGCAGGAGATGGTATGCCCAAAGACACTATGATCATTCAAACCAATCACGCCCCTGAGGCCATTGGTGCCTACACCCAGGGTGTCGTTTTCAATCAAACTTATTATTTTTCAGGAATGCTCGGAATCAATCCCGAAACCAAGGAACTGGCAAATGGTTTTGACCAACAACTCCTGCAAATCATGAAGAATATTGATGCCCTTTTACAATCACAAAATCTCTCCCGTAATCACATTATAAAAACCACTATTTTTATCAAAGATCTAAGCAATTTCTCTAAAGTCAATGCGACCTATGAAAAATACTTTGACCAGCCTTATCCCGCCAGGAGTTGTGTTGAGGTTAAAGGCCTACCCAAAAATGCTGAGATTGAAATTGAAGTGATCGCAGCTAAATTTAATTAATAGGTCGGTTAAATGTTTAGAAGTAAATATATTTTTGAAACCAAAAGAACAAAATTTTTCAGGTATTTTAAAAACACCCTGTTTGTTTTAACCACCTTTTTACTAATCTATCTTTTACTGGGAATCTCTTTTATTCGCTTTTCTGATGACCAACGTAAATTTACCGAAAAAGCATTATTTAATAATCCGCCAGACCTGATCGTGGTGTTTACGGGTGGCAAAGGCCGTATCCAAACTGCTTTTGAAAAATCGTTTGAATTCAAACAACCGCATATTTTTATTACCGGGGTTTATTCCAAGCTCACCGTGGAACAGATATTAAAACAATATCAACATATCGACACCATCGATCCCAATTCTTTTGAAATAGACTATGAAGCGCACAACACTATTGAAAATGTTATTTCCACGCTCAGATATATTAAACAAAATTCTAATCTTAAGAAGGTGATGGTCATATCCAGTGACTATCATATCATGCGCATCAAACATATCATCAACACCATCAAATTAAACACCAATGCCATTTTCTTTTTTTACGGTATTCCAACTGATTTCAAAAAAATTTGGAATATCAAAATGCTCTATATCGAAGTCTATAAGTTTTTAAAGACCTGGATCTTTTTAACTTTATGGGGAGTGGAATAATTTTTAGGCCCGGGTTACGGACAGGATTTCCTCCAGGCTTTCCAGTGTACTGATAATCTTTAACAGCTCGCTATAATCCTTCACTTCCACTTCGAAAATAAAATTTCCCTTGTTATCTGAAGTTGATTTACCCAGTGCTGATTTAATATTGATATTCATATTATTTAATGTTTTTGAAATTTTAGTTAGAATTCCCGGTTTGTCATGGGATACAATTCTGATATTAACTGGATGCTTGAACGAAAACTCCTCGTTCCACTCAACATCTATTTTTCTGGCTATCTCTCCAAAATCAATACGATCACAGGCAGCGGTATGCACCGTAATCCCCCGTCCTCTGGTTATATAACCGACAATCAAATCGCCGGGAATGGGATTGCAACATCTGGCAATTCTCACCATGACATCACTCATTCCATCCACCACCACCGCATTGTCTTTTTGGGATTTTTTTCTGGCATTACGGGTAAGTTTTTTTGAATAAAGATCTATTTCATCAATCTTCTTTTCTGTTTCCGTTGAATCTTCATCCTTCTTGGAAAGTTTTAAAAACTCCACCACCTCTTTAGCGGTATATTTGCCGGCACCTATGTGATCAAAAAGCTCTTCTTCCGTTCTTGATTTAAATTCCTTTAAAAGAGGATCTATTTCCTCATTTTTCTTTAAAGTTTTAAGTGAAGTGGAAAAAATCCTTAAGGTTTTTTCTAAAATATCCTTTCCCATTTTGCGGTTGTTTTCTTTTTCAACCTTGAGCAACCATTGCTTGATTTTGGTCTTGGCCCGGCTGGTTTTTACAATATTCAGCCAATCCTTGGAAGGAGACTGACTTTTACTGGTAAGAACCTCTACCGAATCACCAGACTTCAATTTGTAACGAAGAGGCACCATCTTGCCATTTACTTTCGCACCAACAGTTCGGTTTCCCACTTCGGTATGCACGGAATAGGCAAAATCCAGCGGCGTGGAGCCATAACTAAGCTCCACCACATCCCCCTTGGGCGTAAAAATAAAAATACCTCCCACATCGAGATCATTTTTTATAACATCCATAAATTCGGAGTTATTATCAACATTTTTATTAAACTCGAGCAGCTCCTGCACCCAATCAAGCTTTTTCTTGCCTGACCCGATCCCTTCTTTGTATTTCCAATGAGCAGCCACCCCGGTTTCCGCCACTTCATCCATTTCGTGGGTTCTTATCTGGATTTCAATCCGTTCTGCCATGGGGCCTATAACTGTTGTATGAAGTGATTGATAACCATTAACCTTGGGAATGGCGATATAATCCTTAAACCTTCCAGGTACCGGAGTGAACGAGGAGTGAATGATCCCAAGCCCCTTGTAACATTCAGTGATATTATTAACCAGGATTCTAAAAGCCAGCACATCCTGAATTTGTTCAAAATCCACTCCTCGGGCCATCATTTTTTTATAAATTGAAAAAAAATGCTTCGGACGCCCTTTTACTTCTGCTTTAAGAGAATATTCATGCAGCTTATCCTTGATTACACCAAGGGTATCCCGGATATATTTTTCCCGATCACTTTTTTTCTTGGCGACTTTTTCCGCCAATCGATAATAAATATCCGGCTTTAAAAATCTTAAACACAAGTCCTCCAACTCTCCTTTAACTGAGTTGATACCAAGCCTGCTAGCCAGTGGTACATAAATATCAAGCGTCTCCTGAGCCACCTTTTTTTGTCTTTCATCGGAAACATATTGGAGCGTTCGCATGTTATGCATTCGATCAGCAAGTTTAACAATGATCACCCTTAAATCTTTGGCAAAAGCCACCACCATTTTTCGAAAATTTTCAGCCTGCGACTCTTCCTTGGTTTTAAACTGAATTTTGGAAATTTTGGTAAGACCAATAACAATTTGAGCAACTCCTGGAGAAAATTCTTTTTCTATTTCCTGATCTGAGATTCCACAATCCTCGACCACATCGTGGAGCAACCCGGCCACGAGAGAATCCATATCCATTCTAAGTTTAACCAAGGTGGCACAAACATTGATAGGGTGAATGATATATTTTTCCCCAGAACTTCTAAGCTGCCCTTCATGACATTTCTCTGCAAAATAATATGCCTTGGTCAACATATCAAAATTAGCTTCAGGATAGTATGCCTTGACCCGGTTGATCAGCTCACCCAACTCCAATTCTCTTTCATGGTCAAAATTTAATTTGGAGATCAATTTTTATCTCCTATGATTTTATGGATAACCTCTTTTAATTTATAAAATGCTTGGTCGAGATCATCATTAACCACTAGATAATCGTAATCATCCTTTCTCTGGATTTCTTTTTTAGCATTACGCAGTCTTATTTCAATAATATCCTGTGATTCGGTTTTTCTGCCCTCCAATCTTTGTCTTAGCACTTCTAAGGAAGGTGGCGAAATAAAAATCACCTGGGCCTGGTCTTTAAAATATTTTTTTACGTTGTCAGCGCCCTGTACATCAATATCACAAAGAACAAAATTACCATTTTGAATCTGGTCAAAAAGAAACTGTTTGGATGTTCCGTAATAATTTTCATGGACGATGGCCCATTCTAAAAAATCATCATTTCTAATTTTATTTTCAAATTCCTCCTTGGAAATAAAAAAATATTGTTCTCCACTCACTTCTCCAGATCTTTTATAACGAGTTGTATAGGAAATAGATTCCTTGATTTGCGGAAACTCTGCTTTAAGACGATTAATCAAGGTCGTTTTTCCTGTTCCAGACGGGGCCACGACCACGATAACTATTCCCGATTTGCCACCCATTTTTTACTCCAGATTAAGCCCTTGCTCTCTAATTTTTTCTAACTGAACCTTCATTTGCACAACACCATCTGATATCTCAATATGGCCTGACTTTGAGCCTATGGTATTGGTTTCTCTCCCCAGTTCCTGGATTAAAAAATCAACTTCCCTGCCTATTTCCTTGTGCGAATGCATCAGTTTATCCATTTGGGCCAAATGCGAATTGATGCGGTCAATCTCCTCATTCACGTCCAGTTTTTCCAAATAATAAACCACCTCTTGTAAAAACCTCGGTTCATCTATTTTTAAATCCGCCGAAAACTCACGGAATTTTTTTTGTAACCGACTCGTAATTTCTTCACGATAATCACTTGATCTTTGCGTGATCAAAGAAAAATTTTTATTAAACTCCTCCAAATGAACCTTGATGGAAGAAATAAGTTTATTTCCTTCCAGTTCCCGGGAATTTTTTAAATTACCCAGAGCCTCCTTTAAGGCCCTGCTCACCAGATCATGCAAAACATGCACCGTCTCTTCATCTTTTTCATTATAAAATTCCGCTCTTAAAAAATCACATGGCCCGAAATCCATTTTTATCCCGGAAGATTTAGAAATCTTTTTCATCTTTTCCACATAAAGAAGAATTTTTTCTTCATCCAAATCTTCCAGCCTGCCTAACTTGTCAGTTTTTTTATAGTTGACAAAAACGTCCAGCGATCCCCGGGAAAAAAAGGAAGCCACCATATTCTTCATTTCGATTTCGTATTGATTTAAAATATTGGGAATTTTAAAACGAATATCCTTGAAACGGTTATTAACGCTTTTAATTTCAACCACAACTTGAAAACCATTCTCCAACACTTCAAAGCGTCCAAACCCTGTCATTGACTGTACCATAACCACATCCCGTAATTTAAAACAATTCGAGCTTGGGATATTATATCAGGTTATAGTTACTTAATCTATCGCCCATCCTTGAACTTTACCATTTTCAAAATAAATATATTTCGACCTTCCTTTATCATAAAAAACCCATCTCTCATTGCGATATTTAGGGTGGCCTGCCACTTCAATCTTGGCCGGTCTCCCCCAGTTTTTCATCACTTCGCTTTCGTCCATTCCAAGCCAGACTTCCTTTGCTACCGAATTATCACTCATAAATGCTGTAAATCTGGCCTTATTTGTCTCCTTTAAATCATTTTGATAATTGATTTCTGACGTCCTACTCCATCCCTTGTTTTCGACGTACTCCGTCCTTTCCTGAGGTGACAAATCAAGGTAATAAATTTTTTCAGATACCGTCTCAAGATCTTTACTGTATTCATTATATTTTTGCAGTTCAGTATCTTTAAGCCTTGATTCTTTAAAGGCCAATTCATCTTCCAGGGATTTATCTTGTATCATTTCCTTTGCCCCCTTAGCGGATGCCGGGGTTCTTTCTAAAATCTCGCTTTGGCTCCTATAACGTTTTCCCTCATCTCCCCCCACCACGAAGAAGTCCCTGTTGGCAACCCAAAAACCATCCGTATCCTTCTCCATTTCATCTACAAAAGTTCGATTTTCCATCAAGGCACAACTGCTAAAAAATATAATGATCAAGAAATTGAATAATTTTTTCATAAGATCACACCTTTTAATTACCTGATAATTCAAGCAATATATCACTGCGTTTGGTTCGGTTAAAAACCTCTCGTTTAAAAGTTTTATAAGCACTCCTTACTGGACAAGAAAAATATTCCCCCAATACCCGACTAAAAGAGTTTATTATCATCCCAATATATTCAAGACGTATGATGATTTAAAATAAAAAGTATTTTATTATTTCCGACAAGAACACATGATCAAGAAATTCTGGTTAAAATTTGAATCCATGGCCAACAAGGTAATCGCTATCATCCTTGCTATTCTGGCAAAAATCTACAAAAAGATTACCACCAAAAAATTCCAACAAAATATGGATGGATTCGTTCAAAAAATTAATCACCAATCTCTTGACCTGATCAACCATTTTAAAATTAAAACCAAAACCAAAACCAAAACACAACCCCCAAAAACCACTTCGAAGGTTTCTTTCAAAAAATTATTTGAGCCAATTAAAAATTTCCGTGACACTATTTCCAAGTTTTTAGTGTGGGTCAGGAATATCAACTTTCAATCTATCAATCCACAGAAACTTTTATCCACCATATCTTCCAATTTAAAACAACAAACTAAGCCTCTGCAAATAAAAATAAAACATTTTTATTCATCGCTTTCCCCCAATACGGTGCTGGTAATAACGCTTAGTTGTTTCTTTTTGATCTTAATCATCCTCGGAATAGTAAAATCCAGCCGGACCATCTATCTTGGCGTTATGACTGGTCAGGATAACCAACACATGCATCAGAATAAAATTGTACCCAAATACCGGGAGAGTTATTTTCGCCGAATACTTCCGGCCTTGCAAGTTGATATCTTTGAAGTCACCATGCCCATATACGTTGGTTCCGTCAATTCTGTCCGGACTCTTTTGCTTGACATCACACTGGTGACCAGCAATCGTTTTACCAGACAGTTCATTGACGACAACACGGGACTGGTGAAGGATCGCCTGAACAATAACATGCATCCAATCATTCCTGATTTTCCTCTTACCAAAGAAGGTAAGACGATCATCAGGGAAAAAGTTATTTTTGAAATCAATGAACTACTCAAGGAAAAAAAGATAGAAGGTGAGATCAAAGATGTTTATTTTCAGATGATCATTGTAGCATGACCTTTTTTTCCATGCTGGTTCTCAGGGTATTGCGGCTTATGCCAAGAACTGATGATATCTGATCCAGACTTCCATCAAATCTCATATACACATGTTTGATGTAACGATGTTTGAATTCATGTAATTTAATAATATCATCTGACAACAAAAACTTATCTTCCATTTTAAAACCAAACACCAAGTCCTCGTCCGATTTATCATAAAAAAGCTTTCTCCCTTTGGTTAATATTTTTTTTCTTTTCAAATGAGAAAACAACTGCCGTAAATTTCCCGGCCAGGGAAATTCCATATAAAAATTCATCAAGCTTAAACTGATCATCACGTCCTCTTGTTCCATAAACCAATTACATGCTTTTTGAATATTTGCTCTCTTTTCTCGAAGCGGAATAAGCTCCAACTTTATTCCAGATGAAATTCTATAATAAAAATCTTCCCTCATCTTTTTTTCCCTAACCAGATGTGTGAGTTTTTTCCCTGACGCCAGAATCAACCTTATATCTGGAGAAAAGGTTTCTTCCCCTCCCACCGGTCTGACGATTTTAGAATCCAGAGTCAACAACAGTTTGGTTTGTAAATAAGGTGAAAGTGAATCAATTTCATCCAAAAATAATGTCCCATGATTGGCCTGCATAAAAGCCCCTCGCTTAGAGGAAATGGCCCCCGTAAAGGCCCCTTTCGTATGTCCGAATAACTCGGATTCTATCAATCCTTCCGAAAATGAAGAAAGATTAACATGAACAAAGTTCCCTCTTCTCTGGCTTTTTTCATGAATTTTTTTGGCCAAAACCGTTTTGCCGGTACCTGTTTCACCTTCCAGTAAAATATTCAAATCCGAAGTAAGTAGCGGCAAATTGGATAGAAGCTCATCGCTTTCTTCAAACAAAAGCATCTCGTGGTCCTCCTCATTTCGAATTGTCTGACCCCGGATACGATTATAACCAATATCAATGACATCCCCTCTCTCCAAAAATGACTCAAAACTAAAACTATAATTTAGTCTAAACGGTATGGAAGACATGCTTTTTAACAGATATCTTGAGTCATGCTCACTTTCATCATTGGAATTTTTTAAACCCAAACTAATTTGATAAAAAAATGGTTTACCACAAAGATTGGGCAGGAATATTTTATTCCCGTCAACGAGACCTTTATGTTCACTACTGGAACAAATATCATACCTGGTCCGGTTCAATTTGACTTGGAATGACCGGCCTTCACAAGGCATAAACCAGAGCGTATCCCCCAGGCGCAATCCTCTCTCTAATAAAATATGGCTCCCATATTCCTTAAAATTTTTAAAAGACAAGACATTATCATTTGTATTTTCCATAAATCTCCTTTTTTATGGATAATTAATTCAAAATAAATGCCAAAGTGTTGATAAATATTAGCTACTCCATTAAGATGAACCAAAATACAAGGTAAAAAATTATGACAATGGAAATATTAAAAGGTAGCGCAGAATTTCTCATGGGCATCAGCAATCATAACCAACTCCTCCAATGGCTTGGTGAAAATGATCATCATATCGGTATTGCGTTCACGGGCAGATCCAACGTCGGGAAATCATCCCTCATCAATTCCATCTTTGGAAAAAGTACTGCCAGGACCTCCAAAACCCCAGGTCGAACCCGGGAAGTAAACATTTTTCAATTTTATTTATCAAACGAAGGGAAAAAAGATACCACCATGCCCCCCTTGTACTTATTTGATTTACCAGGATATGGACATGCTGCGATTTCCAAAGAAATGTCCAATAATTGGGATCTTCTTATGCAATCCTTTTTTAATAACATTACCAAACAGGTAAAAATCGTCAATATTCAAGATGCCAGGCACCCCGATCAAAGCGCTGACAAACAATTTTTCAGTTTTTTAAAAAGATATCACCTGGAAACCACCTTGGTGTTTAACAAAATGGATAAAATAAAAACCCAAAAAGACAAGGCCAGTCTTAAAAAAATCAAACCTCACCTTTTTGATGAATACAAGACCGTCAAATACATTCATTTCGTTTCCGCTGAATCAAAGGAAGGAATCAAGGAACTGCATGACTCCATACTGGGAGGACTACTAACCGCCATTAATCTTCACTTAACCACTGACCTATCTTGAAATTTTATTTTATTAACTTCGTCTTCCAAAACGACCAAGTTATTACGACAATCATGAATTATATTAAATAACTCCACAGCTACTTCATCTTCCCACAACAGACTTTTACTTTCCATTGCTTCAAAAGTAACCTTGCCTAATTTTTCATATGCATCCTTCAAACAAGTATTGGTGTGGGATGCATGAATCATCTTATGCCCAATTTTAGTGGTTTTTTTAACTTCATCCTGACAAATATTAAGCAATTTTTTGATCCCTGATTTCCAATCTGATTGTTCCATCCTAGTGCTCCTTACTAAATCTAAAAAAACCTCATCTGATATGATATTATATCCCATTATAAAATGCTACCGCAAGGCGCAACAGTTTTTTTTAAGTACATTCAATTGACATAAAATTTTATAGACACTAATATCAAACAATCAAAAATTGCCTCGGTGGCGAAATGGTAGACGCAGCGGATTCAAAATCCGCCGGTAGCAATACTGTGGGGGTTCAAGTCCCTTCCGAGGCACCAATTTTATGTAGAATTCTTAAAAATCAAGGTACACGAACCAAAATTCGAAAAATAATTAGGCCCAACCAAAATGTTGGGACTTTTTGTTTGAAGCGCAAGTTCCTGCTGATAATGTTCATCATCCACAATAAAATGAATTTTTATCCGGTCAGTATCTGCCTCAATTTTTTTCACGAATTTCGAAATCATTTGTTTTTTCTGATCCACCGGCATGTCATTTAAAACCATTGTTCGGTAATGATTCATAAATTTGTCCAAAGTATCAAGGCCTACAATTTTATCCAGAGAATTTTTACTTCCGGCCTTTAATTCTAAAAGAGATTCCTCATACTCTTTTTTTATACGCTCAAGTTTTTCCATTTGCAGATAAATCGGAGCAGCACTAACGGACTTGG